>CAJIBL010000208.1_pt1 | contig 46780 bp, 75 predicted proteins | sample 9199351 | NCBI WGS metagenome assembly CAJIBL01 (sample SAMEA7708304, study PRJEB35096) | sediment metagenome | biome: marine neritic benthic zone biome [ENVO:01000025]; feature: sediment [ENVO:00002007]; material: shallow marine sediment [ENVO:03000034] sea grass bed [ENVO_01000059] ...
CCTCAAAAAACCCTGCTGCCGCATTTTCTCCGCCACAAAACAAATCTTCCTGACCACATCCGTAATAAGCCGGCTTAGTTGCTGTTTGGCCACCATTAACAAGATAATCACCTCCTGATTGTCCGGCATAGGCTGTTTCGTATCCGGCAAAAGCATTAAACCCTTTCGCAACCATTACAGCTGTTCCGCTCAATAGTAATGACGGGTTTACAGGAGGATTGTTTTCGTGAACCTTTACACAAAAACCCGCTCTGCAAAGCTGATCCTGAATGTAGCCGGCAGATTGGCCGCCTGTAGCTGACCAATAAGAAGAAATATTACTTCTCCTCTCGCTGTCGTCTTTTGTTTTTGAAACAATACCAAATTGTTTTTCCCACTTTGTCAGCTCTCTTGTTGTATCAGGGCAAAGATCGAGATAAATATCAATAATATAATTCTTAAAATCAGCAGGGGCAGCAGCAAGCCCACGGAAAAACTTTTTTAACCCGTTTGAAATTATCAGGTAAAAAAGTTTATTTTTTGGAGATAAAAACCTGACTATTTTAAAGAATAAATCAAGATGTGACATAACTAACACTTCCTAAAATGGCAAGCTCACCCTCAACTAATGTTGTGAACGGGATAACGACCGAGTTTTCAATTAACCTCAAATCATCATAAGTGCCTCCGGCACCGGTTACTATTGGAGCTACTATTGAAACAATCGCTGATTTCTCAACTCTGTTTTTTTGAGGAGGAACAGAAAGCCCTTCATTATACATTTCCCGTGACAAAATATAATTCTCAATTCCTTCGTTTATTCTCGACTCAACATCAGCCGGGTCATCAACATCAAGAGAAATTATCTCAACAGAAAAAACCCTATTTGAGATAGGAAAAATATTTGTATAAGATTTATCGCCTACAGGATCAATAATGGCACCCGGTGGTCGTCTGTTGGCTAAAGGGTACCCGTTTGATGTGTCGAAATCAATTGATTCCCCGACTGCAAGCAAAAGAGAGCTTGTAGGTACTCTATTGGGGTAAATATCGGGATCACCGGCAACATAAATTAGAACGTAAGTCGGAGGCGATCCGGTAAAAACATAGATCTGATAAACGCCGGAAGGGATAGAGCCCCATACACGATAGTCAACGAGAGAGCCGCCCTGTGGCCTCTGGCTGAACCCGTTTTCAACTTTGCTCCTGTATTCCGCTTCAGTCTCGGCATCTACACCGTCTACGGTTCTGGCTGTAATTACGATTGTTTTGTCTATCTCTCCGATAGGATCGATTGAGGTTAATTCTGACCCAACATCCAAATTACCGGCTAAGCCTGCCTCTGAGCAGACAAGCTGAATTTCTATCGTAGAAGAATCTAAATCATAAGAAGTTTCCGTGAAATAATTCAAACCGGTTAAAGATGAATAAAATTGAGTACCGGAATTTAAATTTCCACCCTGAACCAAAACCGTCACATCGGCTGTATATCTGGATAAAGTGGCTTCCTCCGGATCTCCAAGACCGAGCAGACGACCCCATTCTATAAGAGGAACAATTTTCTTACCGTAAACAGTAAATTCTTTAAAGCTGGCCGTCGAAACAAAAAGCTGAAGAAAAATCCAATTTGCGAAATTATAGTTTACTTTCCAAACGCCGGCGAAAATAGTTGCAACAACTCTGGAAAAAGCTTTAGACAAAAGGGGGATTTTAAAATTGTATTCAGTTTCTAACTGGTTTATGATTATATCATATATTTCTTTTATTGTTCTATCAGCCATTTTGTAACGCTCCCCAGTTCTCGGAAAAACTAAACTCTGCAAAAACTTTTTGATCTTTTAAGAATTGTATATCGATTTTAGTATAGCCAACAGAAGGGAGGGAAATCGATACATTTATTTCATCCGCTATCTCCTGAGTTTTGATCCATTGTAGATCCTGTAAAACAAGATTCTCTTTGTCGGGGATCTCAGACGGAGTTAAAGGCTCCGTTATAAAATTTGCAGTTCTGGAAACAAGCTTTTCATCCGGTTTATCAGCAACTTCGTTTCCCCACCATGTTTTTTTTGAGTCAGAAGTTTTACCGTTATCGTCAGTATTTCCGCCAAATAAAGAAAATGTAACAGCGTTTTCAAGGCCGCCTGACATTTTAATCAAATCGTTTTCGAAAACAAGAGATCCGCCGTCATTCGTCATTTCTAAAAGTGCGTCACCCTCAAAAGTCAAGGCGTTCCCCCTGTGGGTAATAATATATCATTAACCTTTGAATTGTCAATATTTGCAGTTGACGGGGTATCGGTTGCACTTGTTGTTCCGCCGGGTGCCGGGTGCTTGTGTGCGTTATACGCATTTTGGAAAATTTCAAACTCAGCTTTAAGTTTTGCGTGAGCTACAGCATTATCATTGCCGTCATTCATTTGAATTTTACCGTCTTTTTTGATATGAATTTTTCCTTTGATTGCTCCGTTTGAGTCACGGGAAAAAATAACCATTTCGCCATTTTCTGCTCCTGCTGAAATCATCAAAGAGCCTATACAGTAAAAAGTTTTTTCTTCGGAATTTACGATTATCATTTTATCGTCTTTTAACGGGGGAGCATCAATACCGGGAGAAGAAAAGAGGGAGACGGTTTTTGGATCAGAAAGTTTCTTTTCTACAACAGCGGTAACAAAATCTTCTACTTTTGTCGATATCATCTTTGCTATGCTTGCCACGGTACAGACTCCGGTAATTCTCCGGTAACGGCACCGGGAATAACTAAATTTAAAACGGATGAAAATCCTGACGGCTCTTTAGATAAAACAGCGGTTTTAATTAAAAAATCGTACTCTTTTAATATTGAAGAGTTCGGAGAATAGGCGGTTAAAGTCTGCCCTGCCGATAAATAAGAACCTATCTGGTTTTTAATCGTCTCTATTTTTAAAGTATATCCGCATGAATCGCCGAACATACGAGCGGCAGCAGATTCAACGGCTGTTCTAATTTCACCTTCGGCAACATTTGAAAGAGTCAGATTTATAGGGCGGTTTGATTCACCGGAGAAAGGATTTTTCCAAATATAGGAATCGGCTTTTACCTTTTCCGTTTCCTGAGAAAGCCCGGTAATTTCAGAATAATATTTTTGATAATCAAAATTAGGCGTACATGAGATAAAAGGCAATTCACTTTCCCTGTAAACGCCAACTGACTTAGAAACAGCTGGTTTAAAAACTCTCAAATTTCCGTTAATGGAATTTGTAACTCTAAATCCTCTTTTCTTTGCAAGACCAATTAAAAAAGCTAGACTTTTATCTGTTGGTTTCATGCCGATTTTTTCAAAAGGTTTACCGGGATCACCTTCAAAATCCAATCCCACACCATGGGCAGATGTTAAAAATTTCGCCCACTGTTTAAGATTTTGGTTTTCTTTTTCGAGTGGGAATTTTGAAAATGGGAGAGAGCAATCATTCATTACACCGCAAGAAGGGTAAAGGGTTATTGATAGATTTCTTGATTCCGGCGAAACATCAGTTTTAGGAGCAATCATAATTCCATTAAAAAATAAATCCTGTCCTAAATATACTTGAGCCTCTCTGTATTCAAAATCAACAAAAGTTGCCTTGTAAATATCATTATCGATATTTGGGGCGGTAATTGTAACAGTATCGAGAGTTTCAAGCTGATTTGTTAAGCTCCACCCTGTCGGAAATCTAAAATAATCAGATCCTATTTTTAAAATTAAGGCCTCTTCATCCGGGTTGTCAATTTTATCCGGAGCAGTTTTTGCAGCCGGTAAATTAACAATGTCATCAGTTTCAGGAGGGATATTTAATTTATCACCTGTATAGATTACCGGGGCACCGTCCGCTGCAATGGTCCCTTTTGCTGATCTTTCTTTTAAGATTGGGTTTGCATTAATTATTAAAATATATTTACTGCCAACACCGTAGTGTTTAATTGAAATAGCCCAAAGAGTATCGCCTGTTTGAACGGTATAAATCCTATTCATAATAAACAACCTCTGTTCCGGCTGTTAGAATTTCGATTTCATCCCCTCCGATATTTGAAAGATTCCATTCTATAAACTCGTCGTACTGATTTATTGATAAGCCTACAGAAGTAAGAAACTCTAAGATCTGTCTATCGTCAGCGAGAACAACTCTTTTTTCCGATGGAAGATCGAAAGCCCTGTTTATTAAATAGGCCGTTGTTTGAGAAACCTGTTTTAAGAGATTAGAAAAAGAAGAATCAGAAAGCATGATTCCTAGCGACTGCGTCGATTCATCAAGATAGTTTTTTGTTTTATCCCAATTATCTGCAATAATTCCGGCGGCGTTCAAAGCATCATTTCTTGAATTTATAGTCGCTATAGTGCAAGCCTCGCACATTCCGGTCATCGATGCGCCGGCCTGAACATAAGATATTTGAAAAGAGTTTTCCGGCTGTTTTGTTCCGTTTGGCTCCTCGGTTGTATTTGTCAATAAATCAACTTGTTTATCATAAATATCTAAAACTTTTAGAATGTCAGTTTCGATATTAGCCGGGAGACGGGTTAATAATATTAACTGCCTTGACATTGATGATTTATTATTGACCGGGTCTTTCACTGTTTCAGAATAAGCCTCTTTTAATGTTAAAAAAGCGTTTTTTATTTGATTAAAATCTTCTACATTCTCAAGGTTAGAAACGGTGTTTACAGACTCAGCAGAATCAACAGAAAGAACAGCTTCGTCGTTAGGGGTTTCAGTCTCGACAGACTCGGAAAAGTTTTCTGATGCGTTGTCCTGAAATTCTTCTCCCGTATCTGCAATTTCAGTTTCAGTATCTTTATTTGAATCAGGAAAAATAAAATCTTCAGGTAATATTGTTTCAGAAAACTCAACTTCCCACGAAACAATATTTGCACCGTCAACAAGATCATCACGTCTGGTCGGCGATCCCGTAGGAACAACGTTCAGATTTCCGTAAATTGGATGATTAAGCTGACCAATCCCTTTTTCTTCCACGGCTAACAAAAAAGAATTTGCAGTTAAATCACAATCAGCACCTACAAAAAAGAGAGTGACAGGATATTTTCTACCCCCTGCCCCGTTATCTTGAATATATGCCCCGTCACGATCAGAGAAATTAAACTCTGTTGTTTTCTTAACGGTGGACATCGAGACATTTTCATAATCAAAATCAAAAACACTGCCACCGGGAGAGGTATAGACAGCTTTTTGAAGCCTTTCTTCCCAACTCAATTAGAAATCTCCTGATTGAGCTAAAGCAACATTAAAAGCACCGGATGACGGATTTTTAGTCATTTCTGCCCTGCCTGTCTGATCCTTAATAGTTAATTCTCCACGGCTGACACTTTCTGATCTGGTTTCTGTAACAGTCGGAGCATAAAGAGCCTGTTTCGATTCTACCATTTGAGAAGCATCGGTATCACGATTTATAAAAGACTCATTTTGTCCCATTAAATCGCCGACTTTCCCGGACAGTCCGAGTTTTGCAACGCCGGGTATCTTTTCAAGTAAAACTAACAGTTGCTGAATAGGCCGTAAAACTGCATTTAAAATAACGGCTCCCAGTGTTTTCATTCCGTTAATAAAACCACCACGGCGAAAAGAGGCTGTTATTGCTTCCCAGTTAGTATAAACCTCTCTAAAAATTCCTATCAGAACGTATAGACCGGCCATAAGCGGGTTTGTCGCTGCCATTACACCCAAAATAGCTGCTCCATACTCTTCATATTTTACGATAGCGATTGTTAGAATAGCTATTAGAGCAGCAATTGCGGCAATTATTAAAGCTATTGGGTTGGCCATAGCCACACCGTTAAACTGAGCCTGTGCGGCAGTCATGCCCTTTGTTCCGGCAACATAAAGAAACTGGAAACCTCTTGCCAATTTTGTTGCGGCGGTAAACACATTTAAAGCAGCAGCAGAGGCAAACATTACCGCCTCATAAGCAAGAAGAGCGGCAACAATTGCAATTATCAAAGGGAGAAAAGGCTTGATTATTTTCCAAAGAGTAGAAAAAACTGTTATAGCTGTTTTGACGACATCAACAGTTTTTTTAATAAAATTATTAATCTTAACATTTATCAAAGACCTGTTTTGTTCAGCCCACTTTCTTACCGCTCCGGCAATTTCTATAGCTCTGTCAACAAGAGGTTTAATGATAGGGAGCAGGTTTTTTCCTATTGTTGCACCGGTTAATGCGATGTTATCTTTTAAAGTTGAGATTTTACCCGTAAGGGTTTTTGAAGCAATTTCCATTCCTTGAAAAAATACGCCGCCCTCGGACGTCATAGCCTCAAAAGCGTTTGTTAAATCCTGTCCTGTTATTTTTCCCTGTGCTGCCATTTTTGACATTTCAGCAACAGAAATTCCCATGCTTTTTGAAAGCTCATTATAGATAGGGATGCCCCTCTCTGTTAAAATATTCAAGTCACCTGTTTCAACTTTATTTTTCAACATAGCTCTTGAATAAACGGCGGAAATTGTATTTAGCTTTTCTGCACTTCCTCCGGCAGTATCTCCCAACATTCTAAATGTTTTAACTGTTTTTCCTATGTCCCTATTCATTGCCGGTAATAGTTGCTGTGTTGCTTTTGAGATATCTCCAAGCTGAAAAGGAGTAGACGCAGCTGTATCGTTTAAGGCAGAAACCAGCTTCTCTGCCTCCTGTGCCCCGCCCATCATCGGCGTGAAAGCCGCCGTTATGTCTTCTATCTTTGACGCCTCTTGAATCATTTTAGTAATACCGGCACCGATTGCAACAACGGCACCAACTAAAGCGCCTTTTACGACACGACCTATATTCTGTTTTACACTGACTGAAAACTGCTTAACCCGTCTTTGAGCTTTTGCAAAATCCGTTCTTAATGCTCTGGAAAATTGAGAGGTATTTTTATTCATGCCCTTCAGTGGTTTTGAGAATTTATCAATAGCTTTGAAAACTGCTTCAATGCTGAATTGTTTAGCCATTTAATTTATTCTTCTCCTTTGCTTTTTTCTGTGCCGCTAAAACAGAATCAACGATTGAATTATAGAAGAATTCTATTTCATCAATCGTTATATCCCGAAGAGGAGGCAGGCAATTAAAATCACTGCAAATTTGAGTAAGCATGGTTTTTGCCGCCTCATCAAAACCGACTCTAACCTTAGAGCCTTTTCTTGCTATTTCATATTCTACGTAGTTAAAAAAAACCCGATGATTGTCATAAGGTTCGCAACATCCGTATTGTATTCAAGCTTATGAACTCTTTTCATTGACTCGCCAATAACACCGGCAATAGTTGCGTAAGCTCGCTTTACACTCTCGTTTTCTTTAAAGCGATCCGACTCCATAATTGCGGTACCATTAGGACGACCAAATTCAATCCCGTTAGAAAACTCTTCGACCTCATCAATAAGATGATAGGTGACAGTATTTTTCTCCCTGTTAAAAACAAGATTGCCGTCTTTAATGAGATCAATCAAAGTCTCTTTTTGCTCTTCTGCAAGTTCAAGGCTTTCACCTTTAAGGCGGCTTATTTTCCGCCCCATTTTCCATGCATCGCACCATGCATCAACTTCTTGCGCCGCAACATCACGGCCGATTTTACCGTCTTTTTTCAACAAACCCATTTTCTCCAATCTCCTTTATTTTAGTTTAAATTTTTGCGTAAGACCCGTAGTATTCGATCTCAACGGTGTCATCAGTAGCGTTAAACTCCATATCTCCTTCAAGCTGACCTTCGCCACCCCTCAGGTTATCGTCAACATCAAGAGTCTGGAATTGAATATTTCCTTTTTCAGCCGCCTGTCCGTTAAGATAAGTTTCATCGTCTCTATCCGGATCGATTCGAATGGTGAGCTTACACATTCCGATCTTTCTTTTCTTGCTGTTTTTAAAAGATCCGTCACCATTGATTTTCTTTTCATTTACATATCCGCCGTACTGATAAGTAACATCGGCTTCAACATCGACAGGGAATCTTCGACCCCCGATAACACACTCTTTATATGAACCGGCCATAAATTAAATCCTCCTAGTTTCCGTAGTATTTGCCCCATTTTGCCTCTATAGACAAAATCTGATTTGCAGAAGAAATCTTGAACGGGAAAATTCCGTTGATTCTTTCTGAGTTTTGATCATCAATATTTGCTGTCATATTTGCCTTTGTAAACTCAGGGCTGACAATAAATAAAACACGGCCACCGGACAAAGAGTCCGCAAGGTTAGCCATAATCGTTAAAATACCTGAAGGCTTGATAGCGTCAGGATCTGCGGTCGCTGTTTCATCCGGAGCAATCGGACTTGTTGAGACCCCCTCATAAACAATATCAAGATTGTAAATAATATTCATCAAAACAATAATATCTCTTACTCTTCGATACTCTGCTTTATTTCCGATGTAGGTAGTCACAATATCGGCCAAGACAGCGTTTTCCCCCTGCTTGTCATTTGTTGAGGCTCCCAGTTTAACAGCGTTATCCTTGGTTGTATAATCCTCCTGGTCAGAGTTGGCACCGGCTACAAGACCGGTTAAAACACCTTTGTAGCCTTTCGCCGGCTTATCGTTTGCAGTCTGAGCAATATCTTTAACAAGACCACGTGCAGCATCAACAAAAGGCAATTCTTTTGACCCGGTAGACTGGATCAAAAAGTTTGTTCTCTGGTTGTTTCTCGCTGCTGCTCCTGTGATTGCGGTTCTGGTTGCGAAATTATCATTTGAACCATAAGCAAAAACAGCAGGCCGACGAATCAACTGATTCCATCTTCCCTCATTCCAAACCTCTGCCTTTCCGAGTGTTGATGTATCGGAATAATTAAGCGCATTCAAGATAATAGGTTCCCAAACATCGCCAATCTCAGAGAGGTAATCGTCAATATCAGGATTAACAAGACCGCCTGAAAAAGCAGTACTTGAGAAAGTCACGCCGGTATCTGCGGTCGCTTCAATTTGAATTGAAATTCCGTTTCCGCTTTCGCCTCCCCATTTTGCAGTTAAAGGAAGAGATCCCGTTGCAACAGTTCCGCCGATTGCCGGCATATTCGGCTCTGCTGCAATCTGAGTTTTAATCAATGCAGCGATAGTATCGGCATCGTCGCCGACAGAATAGGCAAACTGCCCTGTTGTAATACCGCCAATTTTAATTTCAATAACACCTGCGGCAGTAGCTGTTCCGACAGCTGTTATTGCCCCGGCAGCAATTGCGGCGGTTGCAGCATCACTCATGCCAATAATAGAGACAGGGATTCCCTGAATACCGTCCCCGTTATCAGGGAAAAACTGTAGTGCGGATAAATGAGCCGGCGAACCGTAACCGTATTTATCCCCGGCATCATTAGCCGAGTTTATCAGAGTTTTTATTTTGTCATAAGTTGCTGATGTTAGCCCCTGCGCCAAAATAACAACTCTAATCGGCAGACTCTGAGCCTGTCCTAAATTAAAATCTTCAAATTGTGTATCTATACCAAGAACTCTCGCTCTGGCACTCTTTGCAATACCGCTCATTTATTCCCCCTCTTGATAGGTAAACAAAATTTCACCTTCAGAATTGTAACATTCCGTAATAAGGCTTTCCATATTTTCCAAAATAACCTGAGGAGAGTATTCAAAATATTCAACCTCAAGAATCAATCTCATACCTGTTAATGCCTGATAAGCGCTGTTTTTCGGTTCAGGCGTATATTTTTGACGGCTGGCAATGTATGATTTTTGAACAACCGATCTACCGTTAGCCTTTACTCCGTCAAATCCAAGTAAATTATATTGTCCGGACATTAAAATATTCCTGACTAACTTACAAACCCTTTCAGCCTCATAAGCTGACAATTCATCACCGTGTTTTAATTCGTCATCCTCTTTTACCGATGATTTCATGCCGTAGCAATCAATCATAATTTTACCCTTCGCCAAAAAGGTACTAAAAGAATCTGAACCGGAATTTTTAAGACTGTCATTGTCAAAAAAAAGATTCACGATTCCTTTTTTTAAAGCTCCTGACTCTTCGCCGTTACCGTCTGTTTTTGCAAAATACGGGCGTTCCCGCTCTATATAAATATTCATATCCCATAAATCGGGATTCTTTTCGGCAGCCGTTGCCAAAACTTTTTGATTCTCAATTTCAAGTTTTAAAATCTTTCCGACTTGATCCCGGATGATTTCATAAGTATCTTGTTTGTCAATAAGGGTAGTAATCTTAGCTGCCATATTTAAAAGCCTCTAAATCTAAATCTAAAACACCTCTTGTCTTATCAGGATAAATCCTCTGTACTTTGTGTGGATATTCCCCAAATTTAAAAATCGTTTCTTCCGTTACTGTCGGTATATTTAACGATTCTAAAGTTGACATTCTAACCGAAATATTAACCTGTCTGCTATCAACAGGGGCTTCGGTTTGCAAATCAACAAAATAAGAAATATCGGACGACTTACAGGTTATCTCAACCCATACGCCGACCGAATTCTCAACTGTAAAAACCTGACCAAACCCGTTTTCTTTATCCTCTAAAGTAAAAGATAAATCTTGCTCGGCCTGATCGATTAGGTTCATTTATTTTTCACCGATAACTTTTTCAAGTTCAACTTTTTTTGCTTCAAGCTCTTCAAGCTTTTTAAGTTGAGCCTCGTTTGGTTCATCGATTTTCTTGAGAGCTTCAATAGATTTCTCTACTTTTTCCAAAGCTTTTTCAGCCTTTTTAATATCGGCATCGCTACCGGAATCGTCAGCTTTCTTCTCTTTCACATCTTCAATAATTCCGGCTTTAATTAAAGCCGGAATATTTTTTTTGTCAATCAAATCGTCAACACTTTTACCGGCGTCTATTACACCGGCTTTGGTAACTACTGATTCTCCCTTACAAACTACATGCATGATCTATCTCCTTAAACCGTGGTTTTCAATGCGCCGATTGTATCAATTGCAACAGGTACAGGGAGAGGGGCATCTTTCATTTCGAGTTTTACAACATCGTCATCTTTGGATTCCCACGCTCTCAAGTTAAACTGTCTGTCTTCCATAGTCATTGATTCAGGCAAGAAGTTTCTATACTGCTCATCAGATTTTGTAGTCTGAGGAACTTTGCAGAAATAAAGTCTGAAATCAGCCAAAGGATTATTAAAATCAGGCAGAAATAAAACCTTATCGGGATCAACTGCATCGATCAAAACTTCAGGATCAGCTTTAGGCTGTGTTGGATCTGTAAACTGCTTATCGAGAGTCCAACACATATAACGTTTAGTTCCTATAAGCAAATCACCAAGATAATCAGCCTCTTCGTTAGGATCAACGGTTCTGGGATCAAACAATCCTGTATTTAGTCGTCTGAGATCAAAAGAATCCTTAAAATCATCAGAAGCCATAAAATTAACAATTGCATTCTGACCAAAAATCAAATTCTTGACAGGCAAGCCGCCATCTTTTTTAATCTGTCTTGCAAGTGTTGTTATGTCTGCAAAAGGCGTTGCTCCGGCACCGCCCCAAGCGTTAGATACTGTTGCGAAATGAGAGGTTTTAGGTTTAAAGTCAATTTCAAAAACAAGTTTCCCGTTTTCGTCATAATAATTGAACTTACCGTTGTCAAAAATTGAAGAGGCCATGTATTCAAGCCCTCTCATCATATCAGAATCAATTTCATTGATAGACTCCAGCATCTGCGCCAACATCTGCGCTTCATAAGTCTGGTCGGCAGATTCATACTCTGTTTTACCAAACTCCTGAAGAAGAGAATCGACAGCTGTGAAGTTATCACTCAACGCTCTGACGGGAGGGGTAAAAGTCTTCTCCGTATATTTTGTACGGATGATTTTACCGCCTTTATTTGAAACAGACGAAACACCGGGAGCAATAAGACGTTTGCCCCTTTTTACGTGGATTTGAAAGCTCATAGCATCCAACACCCATCGTGGCGATGTTTTGAAAAAACTTATCAAAAACGGAATAAACACGAACATCTGTTCGTAAGAATCCGAAAGCACTTTTCTATAATTTGCGCTCATTATCTCCCCCTACTGGTTATCAAGTTTTGACGCTTCGATGAAATCTTCAACGAAAATTCCGTAATTATGAAGCGAGTCTTTAATTTCTTCGGTCATACCTGCACCGGCATCACCTGTTCCGATAACAACAAATGAAGCGTAAACAGAACCCTGAAGCATTGCACCTACGGCAAAATCACCATCGGCAGTTGAAACAACCTCATTCAAAGAAATAGCGCACGGTGCCGAAGCTCCGGCGATTCCTGTTGGAGAATAAGGAACAAAGTTTCCGCTTCCTGTTTCAACGGCAAGAGTAAATTTATCCCCGGCCACAAAAGCTGTAGCACCGTCTGTAACAGTAAAAACGAGTCCGCCCTCGCTTACAATTGTTGCGCCACCATCGGTGAGAGCAATATTTGAAGCGACAACCTGACCGGACGGATCTGTCAACTTTCCAACTAAAGCAGCTGTAAGTTCAAAAATCCAGTTTCCAACCGAAGGGGTTGAATTAAGACCGATAGTAAACAGAGTCACTGTTCCGTCACCGGTATTGCCGGCATCAGCAGTAATATCACCGGCAGCAGACAAAATACGGGACAATACAGAAACTACTTTCTGAGTAACTGCACCGACGAGAGACAAAACACCCTGCTCGGTTTTTCTTACTTCACGGATACCCTGTCTGGTATCACGATTTTCAACGGTCATACCCATTATTTAGCCCCCCGTTTTTTCTTTCCGTCAATCATTCCGGAAACTTTTTTAGCCAAGGCTTCTGTTTCTTCATCGGAAGGATCGTCTGAATCTCCTGCGCCATCGGTATCGGAAACATCGTCTGTATCCGCCTGACGGTTCTCAGTATCAGCTTTTTTCATCCCTTCAGCCATGTATTCAGCTGAAATATCCTGTGTCAAATCAACACCGGATTCAATATTTTTGATTGCAAGGTCAGGAGCGTTTGCAGCTTCTCCCATTGTCAAATGAGCCGAAACCCTTTTCTTTTCTGCCTCGGTACCGACTTTAACGGCTTCGGCGTAAAGATCCGGATATTTAGCTTCTAAATCTTTTAAGTTTTCCACTTTGGAAACCTCCGTTTTTTCCGCCGAAGCGGTTTTTTTATTTTTAACCGCTGTTTTAACAGCGGTTAATTTAACTGATTTTCTCTGACCAACTAAAGCGGCAACGGCCTCATAGTCTTCTTCTCGATTTTCTTTTGTAATTTTTTCAGCAACAGAAGCAAGAGCTTCTTTATTTTTGATTCTTGCGGTTGCGGGATTGAAAGCTTCACCGGTATCGACAATTTCAAAACCGAGAGCTTTTAGGGAGTCCCCGAAATATTGAGAATCTTCGTCCATTGCTGCCCTTGCTTCTTCGACTGTAAAATTTAAATGTTCAACATACAAATCAGCAATAAGCTGTGAATAATCCTCAAGGTATTGGGCATCTTTTCTCAAATCACGATAATCACCAATAGAAAAACCTTGCGCATTATGAATGTAATACATGGCCGTAGATTCTGCTGTTTTTTTATTGCCGGCCAAAGCCAGTACAGAACCCATTGAAGCGGCAAAAGAAACAATCCGCATTTCCACATTGCCGGGATAAGCTCTAATCATTGAAAACATTTCCATGCCGGGGTGAACTAAGCCACCGGGGGAATTTATAGTGATAAGGAGAGATTCACCGTTTGCTTCTTCGAGAGTTTTTGCGAGTGTTGCAGGGGTTACGTTTGATTCATTACTTAATTCAGTATTTGCAATTATGCCTGAAATTCTAATTGTTTTCATAATATATTTTTACAATTTTAAATTAAATATGTCAATATCTGAGTCATTTGAAATACTTCTCGTAAATGTAAATTGTTAAAGGTACTGCTATAGACACAGTAGCCGCAAAAGTAATGCCGCCAACTATGAAGCCGAGTTTAATCTGATCCGCTTGAAAGGAGGCTATCAATTTCGCCTCTTTCTCCTTCCAGATCTCGTTTGATTCTTCGAAGAGTTTCGATTTCTCCTCTGTTCTCTTCTTTTCGTTTTCCAAACCAATCGATAAGTTCAGAATTATACTGTCTTTCTCGATTATTAATTTCGCCTGCTCTTCTGACTTGCCGATCCATTTCCCTAAGTCCGATTCTAGTTGAATTTTGCAGTTGATTAAATTCCGAATGTACTCTATCGAGTTCTGTTTCGAGTTCTGCCAATTGCTTAGACTGTCGATTGGAACTAATACAAATTCCTGAGAAAAAACAGATGACACCGAAAAGAATAAAAACAGCAGCAGTAATAAGTATCTTTTTAGCATTTAATTTCTCCAGTATTTTCATGTTAAAAAAGCCTTGAACATTAAAGGGATGAGAATTAACGCAAAGGCCAATAAAGACGGCCTTAAAAAAGTATCTATAAAGTCTCTCATTTTAACATAGCCTCTTCTTTGGCTTTTGCAAGTTCGCCGACAATTGTTTTCCCTGAGTTAATGGTCAATAAACCTATGCCGGCAGGGATTAAAAAAACTGCTGCCGATTTTGCAAGTTCTCTCTCTTCTATTGGTGCAAAAATTGCAATGAAGAAAAAAGCAACACCGCAAGCAATTAAAATATATCCTGTCAGTTTCATTTTCCAACTTACCATGATTTCTCCTACTGAATATTAAAACACTTACCGAACCACATACGCCATTCAACTGGTTTTCCTGAATAATGACTTTTGTACTTTAGCGGTAAAAGCTGTTTTACTGACCAAACCAATTTACCTAAAAGATATTTTACCATTTATATTCCTCCATATCGCACCCTAAATAATATAACAATGATAACGGATCGCTGTTCCCCTGTAAAGGGGTGTTAAAATCATAGTTGCCAAAGTCTTTCTGTGGGATTTCCTCAAGATGAACGTGAGCGCCGTTGGGAGCGTTCCCTGTTGCACCCATAACACCTATTTTTTGATTCTGTTTTATCTTGTCGCCGACATTAACGGCGATACTGTCAAGATGGCAAAACCTTAAAGTGGTTCTGTGTTTTCGGCTGTGGATCATAACCATTTTCCCATAGTTGGGGTGAGCGTGGTCTATATGGACACACTCGCCGCCTTCCATAGGATTAAATACTGTCCAGTCAGAGAGCTTGGGAGCGAAGTCTACGCCCTTATGAGGATAGGGCTGATTTTTCGAGTTAGTATAGGTTTCGCCGTAATAGCCTATGATTAAGGCTGTTGAATTGAATAGTTTAGCTTTCATTTCGCAAGTTTCCCTAATTGTTCAATTATCTGAGGAAGATTTTCAATAATAAGCCCTATAAATATAACGCCTACAACCTTCCAAGCTATTTTTCCAAAACCATCGTAAAGATTTTTTGTCTTTTCAACGACAGGTTTCATTTCGTTTATTTTGTCGTCCTGTTTTTTCTGTTTTTCTTCTACTGACAAAACCCTTTCTTTGAGAGGAGCAATTTCATTCACTTTTTTTTCAAGATCATCGGTTTTCTGATGCAAAACAGTTCGCCCGTTATATGCTTTTTGAATATCTTCCTTGATGTCTACAATCTGTTCGTTATGGCGTTTTTCCTGTTGTTCGCCTCTCTCTATAAGAGTTTTAATTTCGCCATTCATTATGTTTTGAGCTTCGTTTAAATTATTCTGCCCGGTTGCTAAATCTCCGAGTTTATCTAAAATTAAGGTTGCCTCTGTTTTGTCCACTGTTTAAAGCTCCGCTATAAAATTATTGTCGAATATGTCTGCCGGCAAAATCACTCAAATAATTAACCGACAATTTTGAATAATCAAAGTTACCACCACCTCTTACTGTATACTGAAGAGTTATCCAAATTTCATCACCAAACCCGTTTTCTCTTGACGGGATTGCTTCGGAAATATCAACATCAACACGGAAATCTTCACGGGTATTTGCTGCCGCAACGGTAATCGATCCGGTAGTAACTGTTTTAGTGTCTCCGCTTGGTGCCGGCTCGCTATTTGTATAAGGATCACCCGGCTTTACTATTTTTGTCCTGACGGTAAAATCAACATTTCCGGCAGTAGCAAATTTCCCCTTCCATACAAAAATTAAAGGAGCCGAAGTGTCACAATCCTCGGGAAGTTCAAAACTAATACCCAGTAAGTCACCAACGGTCGTAAATCTATTATTTTCTAATCCGACACCTACGTTTTCATCGACATAGAGAGATGCATTCTGCATATTCCCTTCCAAGGGTCGAACCGCATCAACAGAAAGCTTTTTGTAAACTCTTCCGTCCATGTGGTTTTCTATTGTCCCGTCGGTGTTTATCTCCGTTCTGTTCGTATGTATTTTTATCTGTTGAATAACGGGACTTGTAGTAATGTCTGCGGTTATTCTATATCGGAGCCAGTAAAAATCCTCACCTAAACCAACAGGGTCATTTTGTGCCCATTCATCCCGAATATAGGGGTTAAACTTAATATGATAAGATCCTGATTGGTCAAAATAATTTTTCGCATACTTTAAAAATCCGGGAGAACTTAAAATAGTGCACCCGTTCACCTCTACCCATGCCGAACCATTCCAGTACTCGAATAGGCCTGAACCTGCTCCCATATCAGCAACTGTATCTATTAAAATCTTTATTCCTTCAAAAGTAATAGGATATCTGTTTGCTATATAAAGAGAGTTGCCGGCAGTAACCCCGTCAAGGCTAAAGGTTGATCCTGACGTTGACTTAGCTATAGCTGTTTTGTCAGAAAAAACAGAACCATTATAGGTATAAACATATTCAAAGGTATGGCTGTCCCCTGCCCCGAAAACGCCCTCGGCAGGCCTCATTGACGTGCCTGTATGTATCTCGCCTAAAATGTGCAGCGCTTCATCGCCCTCGAAGGTATCGAGTAAATAAGCGTAAAGCTTTGCACCGTCAACAATATTTGCTCTTTCAAGCTCAGTAAATCCATTACCGGAAGTTACGGAATCGGGATTTAGTATATTGAAGTTATACCCGGCGCATCCGCTTATAGTAGTAGCAAAAAGGGCAAGCTCAATTCCTGACCCTGCATTATTTATTCTAAATCCGTCATTCTGTAAATTAAACAACTGGTTAGAATCCAATCTAACCTGCGTGTCGTCACCTTGAACAATAATCCCGTCATACATAGCAACAAATCTTACACCGTATCCTGAGATACGACACCCGTCATCGGCAAATATACCGGCTGTAACATTCGGGCTTAAAGATTGAATATTTGTAAGGGTACAGAAACTGGTTGCTCCGGCAACATGAATAATAACGTCTATCTCTGCGGAACTTCTGACTTTGAAATTATCTACAGCCATATTACCGGCAGAAACCTGCAATAATACTACTGTTGTAGAAACAGGAGTATTTCCGGTGCAATTAAATACCTCTAATCCACCATTTACATTATTTAACAAAACACCGTTACTGCAATCCCTGAAAACACAATCCTCTACCAAAAGCTCACCTTCAGCTAAATGGCGAACAGCATAATTAGAGGCTCCTGTTACTCCGTCAAAAACAATGCCGATGAGATGAGCAAAACGAGCCCCTAAAAATAAATCAGTATCTTCATTTAACGGTTGAACCACAACAGAGTGTATCCCTACAGCCTCAATTGTTACAAATTCTTTCATCTGTATAGGCGTATCTTCAACATATACACCGGGAGCAACCTGTATTGTATATCTTTTTGTTGAGCTGTTATCTGTTATTGAATCGTTTGCAGCCTTAATTGAAGTAAAACTTGCGCCGGATTTTCCTACTGTAACAATATTTGCAATAGAAGATATTAGTCTTCCTCCGTTTCCGCTACCCATTAAACCTCAACCTCAATTGATAAAGACTGACTTGAAACCCAAACGTACAAATCACAGGAAAAAGAGCTTTTAAAAGGATTTGCTTTTTTAAAAACCTGAAATTTTGAGACATCCGCCGGCACCAAAGCCTGACCGGTTGGAAGATATGTAAAATAAGCGATCTTATTTATCCCAACAGTGCCCAGTTTTGCGTCATAAACATTTTCTGCAAACAAAACCCACTCGCCCAACGTTGTCATATTGATCGTAGAAGGGGATGACCCAACCGATAAAGGCAAATCTGCCTCTGTTAAAATTTTTCTAGCCGGTGTTGCCATTATCTCCGCCCTCCTCTTCTTGTTCCTCTTCCTCTAAATCATCATCTTGACTGTCACTGTTTTATTTGCCGAAGGAATTGATAAACCAAGCTCTTCAAGCTGTTTAAAATTTCTTGACAATGTTTTAGCTGTTTTACCAAAGGATTTCCCGGTTAATCTTCGACAGGCATAGTCCATATCAATAACCTTACCGGCAATACCTTCATTCATCGCCTGTACATCTTTTTTAATGTCAACAGACGGACGGGACAACCCTGCCCAAAAGGAGGAAGTCCAAGCGAGGAAAATCACCCTGTCCGTTTGGCCTCTCCATGACTTTAAAAATCCGGGTGGCTCGGGGATCTTCCCTGCTAATATTGCAGAAATTAAAACTTCGACATAAAAAGGCTGATTAAAGTCGATACCCTGATTTTCACGGCTGTATTTAAGATAAACGTCCAGCTCGTTATTGGCCTGACGGGAGGCAGCAAAAGAATTTGTAAATTTTAATCTGAAAATTTCAGGAGGAATATTAAAAGAAAAAGCAAACAAATCTGTGACAATTTCCTCAAATTTTCCATAATTAACGTTAGGTCGATTTGTCTGAAAGGATGTAATCTCCATTCCGAACGGTAAAGCTTCCGGAACAGTACCGGGAAGCATCTTTGAAAAATCAAGCTCTTTTACAGATCCGTCAGGCTGCGGTATCTGCTCTGTTTTTTTAACAACCCCTCCGCCTGATACAGGGGTGCCACCGGCTCCTTTTTCTGTTTTGGTAACTATCAATGGAAGCAGGGCGTTAACGGTTGCAGCCCTTTGTTCTGCGTCTCTGTAGCGGTCAAGCTCTTTGACCATATAAAAAGCCATTGCAAAAAGAGGAACGCCACGAACCTGATTAATACGTCTCTCGTTTGAAAATATCATTTTTGCATTTAAGCGACCTGATTTTTCACCTCTTGCCGGAATTCTTTTATATTCAAATTTATTTTTCTTTGCAACCCTAACCCAGTAAGCGACGTGCTCACCTTTGGGCGAAAGCTCAATTCCCTGAACAATTTTTCTACCCTGCTTTGTAACACCGTTAAAATATTTTGGCGGAGTGCAAATATATTCACCGGCCACAATTTCCATGTTTGGCATTAACGTTTTAGGATTTTGACGATAAATTATTAAAGCATCGCCTGAAATAATTGCTGTTCGACGGGCAAATACCTGTAGTTGTCCTACTGTTTTCTGCTTTTTGTAGTCAACCTGCTCGGCATCATCAGCGTATAGACTGTAATAAGTTTGAATTTGATCGCCGTAATCTGAGGCCTGATCCTCTGAGATACCTAAAACAGAAGCAACAGGTGTTGACTCTAGGGTTAACCCCGTATTTATTTCATTTAAAATTATTCGATTTAAAAGTGCCGAGAAATAAAGATTCTCCTCAAGCAACATTCTTGATCTTTTAATCAATGTTGTTCTGTCAGAATATCTGTAGTCTTTTGTTAATCCAAATGAACCGGGGTATTTATCTCCTGCCCAAATCGCATCAACAGCGTTAACTAAAGCTGCAACTTCTCTTTTTGACGGGGCAGGCAGAGCTTTTGGCTTCTTATTTTTTTTACCAAATGAAATATCAATTACCATGCCGGGCCAACCACCACACACGATTTTGTAATTCCAAGTTTTTTCTCTAAGTCGTCAATCTGATTTTGATAATCAATAACGTTAGCCATGAGTTTATCTAAATCATGGCGTGTTACTTCCTGAGCACCCTGACCACTGTCCAGTTTGTATGATTTATGGTTTCCGTCGGTAACTGCTTCAATCGCTTTATTTGTTTTGTAAAGCAATGTTTTTAGAGAAGATAATTGATTACACCAAAAAGTCCGAGAGTCTTCTGACCCTGCACCGGACGGATCATCTAAAGCAGGCATAATTTATGTATATATTTTTTAATGTCATTTGTCAATATCAGCGATTGAGTACGGCGACCGTACTACTCTGCATAAAAATGCCCTGCTTTACAATATTCCCAAAAATAAGGCCAATTAAAATCAACACCGTTTTCACGACAGACACCCTCGGCGATAACATGAACTTCAGCAAACTGATAAACCATAGTGTCAAAGGCATGGTTATCCATTCCCTCTTTTGCTTTCCAGTATGAATACATATAAACTTTCGTCCGCTGGTCGTAAACATCAGTTTTTGACTCGGCTTCAAACTGCCTGAAGTATTCGTCTCTAAGATCTTCAGGAAAATTAGGCCGCCACGGAGGCTGTTCTGATCCGTCGTACCACGATGTTTTAAAAGCAATTGCAATTTCATCTTTGAAATAAGTTGTGTTGATTAAGTAAGCAAGGGGACAGCCTGATTTTTCACGAACATCTTTTGACATTAATTTAAAAGCCAGATTTCCCTTGATTGTTCGCTCTCCTTTGATTGGATAGACACCGACAGAATATTGACGGCAAAAAGAATAAACTGCTTGTGTATACTTTCCGCTGTCAACAAACGTTGAAATTATTCTATATTTTTTCCCGTCATCTGCCGTATAAATAGTCTCGGACAGGAAACGGTCGAGATCTTTCCAGCACTCATCAAATTTATCGGGAGGGTTTCCGAGAATATCAAAAAATTCAATAGTCCAAGAATTTCCTGTTCCCGAATAGCCTTTAACGTCAACAAAAAGCCGATCTTTCTGAACATCGACAGAACACAAGACTAATAAAATCGGCGTTCCGGTGTCTTTTGTTGCCTGAACATTTGGGATTGATTTCGAAGAGTATAATCTTCTGTGAGAGTGGGCTTTTGTATAGTCAATAGACTCACCCTGATCTGTGAATGGCAAACCCTGTTTTGTGTTTCGAAACGTTCTGTATTCAGCCATTGATTTAATTTTATTGTGCTCAAGATCCCACGCTTTAGCCCAGTCTGCAACAACTCTCTCCCAGCTGTAAACACCGGGAGGAGAATAAAGGGCGTTTAGCCAATAGGATCTAAAATCAGGACTTTTTGATTCTGCCGTCGGCTCCCAGTAGCCTGTTCCGGATAACAGGAAAAGTGACTTCTCGTAATCTTTAAACTTATCACCGCACTTTTGACAACGGTAAGCAACAGAATCTAAAATCGGGTTGCCTTTTTCTTGCTTAAAAACAATGCCGCATTTTCCGTGATCATCTGTTTTAAGGTACCAAAAAAGAGTGATAAACTCGCCACAACGGGGGCACTGGATTTTGTAATGTCTTTGATCCCCTTGTTTATACAAGCTATAAATCTGTGAAGTTTGAGTTAGCAGGGGAGTAGATCCCCAAACAAGCTTTCGAGTTTCAGCCATAGCGTTTGAACGGTTCGTAACGATACCAACTTTTGAACCCTCCAGCTTATCGTCTCCCCACGTGTCAACCTCATCACCTAAAGTTATTTCTCTCGTCCTTGCTCTAAAAGAATCAGGATTTTTTGCACCGACAAAGTTTATTGCCCCACCGGGATACTGCTTATGAAGGGCAGTGTCACCGGTAGCTCTTGAATTTTTCCTCTCTGATTGAGCAAAAATAGAATCTCTTAACCCGGCATCATCAATGGCCGGGTCAATTCTTTCCTGAACAATTTCTTTGGCAAGTGTCTTATCAGCTGTAATAAATTGAACATACTTCGGTTCGCATCCAATATAATAAATTACGGCATTTTCCAATATAGCCACAGTATAACCAATTTGAGCGGCTTTCATGATTGCCATTTGAGAAATGCCTGAATTCGGAGAAAGATTATTAAAAGGCTCTTCCCAATATGGAGTGAACGAGAATTCAAAAAAACCGGGCTTTGGAGATAAACCCGGCCTGATTTGCCTAACAGATTCTATATATTTTGAAGGGATTTCATAAATACGATTATCAATAATTTTTTCATTTTGCTCAAATATAAACTTAAGATCCGTCTCATTCATCAATATCTGTTTCTTCTTTTTGCTCGTATTTTTTTCTCAAACGATCGTAAGAGGATTTGATTTGTTTCTTTGCCCTTTTAGCAGATTTAGAATAAGCTGCAATTCTCAACTTTGGAATTTCGACTCTGGCTTTTTCGATATCCGATTGAACAAGATTTATTATCTGTGTTGTTTGAGAATTAGCAAGATCAAAAATCGACTTCATGAAGAGATTCAGATATTTAAAATCATTGGCAGTTACAAAATCTTTTTCGATAAGCTGATTTCTTCTTTGTGCTATTTCCAGATCCATTTTTTCAGAACGTTTTAACTTTGCCAGTACTTCAGCCCAATCTTTTAAACCGGGTAATGATCCGTGCTTTCTGATTAGCTGTTCGATTGTTAAATCCATAACTTTAGAGGGAAGGCCGGTTGTATCTTCAAAATCCCCGATACCTACAGGGAGTAAATCAGGATCAAGTTTTTCAACAGGTGTTTTTTTCTTTAGTGGTTTTTTCTTGACAGGCTCTTTTTTTACAGATTTCTTTTTTGCTTGTTTTTTCTTTGGTACGGTCGCCGTACTTTTTTCAAATCCTGTTTTTTCGATTAAGTCTAAAAGTTCGGACATCTATTTTCTCAACTCCCCGACAATATCAACTTTTATAGATTGCGCTTCCTCTTCTCCGTAGCGTTCAGAAATTATTTTAGAAACAGCAGAGAGCAGATCTTTAATTTGGTTTTCATATTTCTCAATTATCTGCTTTGGAGTATCGGGCGGATTTTTTTTATTGAAATATTGTTTGATCATTTTATCTGTGACGGCATGATTTTTCAAATAGCGTTTATTTTTAGGATCGTGAATGTTCCATTTGCCTGAAGAAGAGCGAGTTAATTGCTTTTGTTTTGTTAATGTATAAATATTATTTCTTGTAACACCGCAAAGCTTCCCGAAGTCTGCACCGTTAATTTCTCCGTCATCCATATTTACCATAAATAATATTTTTTTGCTTATTTGTCAATAAGGGTTATCATGTAAAGGTAAACGGCAAGATTTCCGAACGAACGGAAACGGCCGGCACCCAGCGGAGAATACTTGCCCTCCTACCCCCCTTTCACAGTACCTTTTCATCTGCTGCCCATTCGATAAGTCATTACTATATATAGACTTACGATACCGATATAAATATATCTAATGAAGACAGCACGACTTAACTATTTACACCATATATATTTACGGCATTTTTTCCGCAAAAATAAGCCCTGCCCACGAATAATTATATATAACAAAAAGAGTTAACTGTTTCACAGCCAGTAAGCCCTTCAAAACACTAAAAGTGTGCCCAAAAATAATTCTATACAACATAAAGATTTACAGCGATTTTTCACGATTTGGGCACGAAAACGCAAAAAACCACCCACGACTACAATAATACATGAAAAAAAAGTTGCGCGCAGGCGGGCACGTGCATGCGTAATTATAGCCGTGTAACTTTTTACCCCTTTTTTGGCTATTTGTTAGATATCTCTATATGGCATAAGTAATTATCTATAGCCACGCTAAAAAACCCATATATATAAATATATATAATATAAAGAATTAGATTATTATTATTATGGGCAGAGATTTCAAAAAATGGCCAACCATGCACACTTTCGGGAAATAGTGCATAGCGTATTGTTTAATATATAGAAAAAGTATACATATGTCGACTTGACACATTTATATAAAAAGTATACTATAGTATATAAATTGATATATATTAGTATACAAACGTATAGAATAGCTGTTTTATATATTTATATACAAAGAGGAGTAAATATGCATAAAATAAGGAAAATGATGTCAATTGACGAAAAATTACTGGATTTAGCAAAAAAAAGGGCTATCGACCAAAAAGTGTCCTTTTCAGAGTACATTTCCGTCTTGATAAACCGAGATCTCAGTTTGGTAAATGCCCCCCCTGAGTTTACCAAAACCATTTCGCAGATTATTGAACAATTACAGGGATGTATCGGCGATGATGATAAGGGGGATTTTTAGAGATGAAAGTTTTCGAAAAGTTTGAAGATTATTGCGACAGGCTAAATATTATTGACAACAACAATGTTTTTGTTGGTTTTGATTATTCTGCTTCATGCTGTGAGAATTTCGGGTATTGTTTTTTAAAAGACGAACCTCACGGAGAATTTAACGGTGGCAACATTGAGTCAGTTAACTTTAATCATTCCGAATATATATTTGACATTATGTTTTTCAAAGAACTTAGAGTCGAAAAAAACGATGAAGGCGGAGCCGTCTGTTTTAGGCTTGTTAATAAATCGGGATCAGGATCAGAGATATTCTTAGTGCTCTACAACCACCATAACGGATATTACGGGCATGGCTTTGAAATGAAAATAAACGGAGAAGAGAAAAGAAGCGGGACTTTGTAGGGGAGGTTGATAATGAAATTGATTGAAAAATTAGGGTTTACACCCGGGCCGTGGCTTATTGACAGACGAGATGAATACGAGGGAGATAACACGATAGAACAAATCGGGAGCATTAATCCGGGGTTTATCTATGCTGATGACGCTTGGTTAGAAATAACAAAACCAGACGCTTTACTAATCGCCGCCGCTCCTGAAATGTTGGAGGCTTTGATTAAATGGTGCTTACAAGTTGAAAAGGACTTTGATTGTAAATTTCCTTTCGTTGAACAGGTGCACAGTATTATTGAAAAAGCTACCGGCATGAAATGGGAGAAAGTAAAGGGGCTTGCAAAATGAAACACGAAATAATCAACATCAAAAACACGGGTGAAGATTTTAGCGCTCACTATGCAGCAGAAAAGCTTTTGATAGAAAGAGGGTTTTCATTGGGATCTATGCAAAGACAAAAAGCTACAGGCATAGTAAAAGGTGATTGCCTCATCTCTAAATGGGATAATATGTCAAATGATGAAATATTAACTCTCGACGGAATTATAGAATATTCCAAAGGAAGCAAAAGAAACGGTGACGCCAAAATAACAATATTTGGAGAGGATAAAAACCCGGATAAGGTCAGAATGGTTTCGGGATTCGAAGTTTGCGGAACATGGGGGACGCTTGATAATAATACAAAATGCCCTGTTTGTGGTGAAAAATTAAAACGAGTTCCGAGAGACAGCGGTCATTTCAATGCGAAATATCACCATCTAAAACAAGATGATGGATGCTATTTAAAGTGTTGTCCGCTCGGATGCTCTTTAGAAGAGGCTGAAATAAAATACATGGAATTTTCACTTATTAGATCTTTCTGCAAAGATGGGGGCGAGTGTTCTAATTTTGAATTAAATTTTAAATCTTTCAACAATGCTTGGATAAGACCAAGGGACGGAAAGATTTTCCCTGTAGAAGAGCAGGGTCATATTGATTTATTAAAAAGTCTGGGTAACGGCCTTTCGGAAAGGGACGCTGAACTTAAAGGGTGGGTTAAGATAAGCAAAAACACTGTTTATCATTGTAAAAAAATGACCTTGAAACAAAAAGAGGCTGTTGTTGATTATGAGGTTATGAAAGATTTGGCGTCTATGCCGGTTTTCTTTATGGAGAAAAGAAAAAGAAATCACAGCAAAGCAACATCTGAAAACGATATAATAAAAGAGGCAGTTCATAAAAAAGTATTTTCTTGTTATGATTGCAAGTCTGATCTGGATATAATACCCGATGTAAGCGGATTTAATGCCTTTCGGGGAAAATTTGAACTTAGCCCAACACACTTTAAATGTTCAAACAAGAAATGCGGATCAAGATTTGTTATCAATATTGAAATGCAAAGATACATTCCAAATGGGCAAGATGGACATTCACAAGACTGATGACCAAAAAACAGAACGTAGAAATTGCAATTTTTGCAGCTAAAGAAGTTCTGGGACTTTTTGAAGAAAAATATCCGGACGATGACCGTCCGAGAAAAGCGATTGAAGCGGCTGAGAATTGGTTAAAAAATCCAACAAGTGAAAATGCTGCTCCTGCTTATGCTGCTGCTGATGCTGCTGCTGATGCTGCTGCTGCTGCTGCTGCTTATGCTGCTGCTGATGCTTATGCTGCTTATGCTGCTGATGCTGCTGCTGATGCTGCTGCTGCTGCTTATGCTGCTGCTGATGCTTATGCTGCTGCTGCTGCTGCTGATGCTTATGCTGCTTATGCTGCTGCTGCTGCTGCTGATGCTTATGCTGCTTATGCTGCTCGCTCTTCTTCCGGGAAAAGGGTATTGCAAGAGAAGATAATACGTGAAGCGGTTAGAATTATGGAGCGTGATTTATGAAAATAACAAAACAGCAGGCGGCTGAAAGAATTATTGAAACGAAAGGATTCACTGAACCAAAAGGTTTCCGTTGCTATCAATGCCCTTTTTTTGAAATGGAATGCACGGGAGAAAAAGTAACTTCCCGTTTAGAATGCATACAGTTTGCCGCCAAATGGTTAAAGAATAACCGGGAGAAAGAAACGAAAAACACTAATCTAACGAAAGCATTAAAACCGATTATTGAAATGTTGGAAGAAGAAGGAATTCCGATTATAGAAGTCATTACGGAATTAAGCAAGAGTAAGCCAGAAAAGCAGTTGGAAAAGTGGCCAAGTGTAGACAAAACAGTGTTCACGATAGATATTCTCGGAGACATAATCTGTTACGACTTCAACGGAAACAAGGAAGTTTTTGAAAAATTTATCAGGAATAATGTTGTCTTCGAAACATACGAGATAGCCGAAAAATACTACTCAATTATCGATACTATAAACGAAATAGTCGATGAATTGGGGCGGCCGACGTGGGAGGATCATTTAGGGAAAGGTGAGTTTTCGCATTCAATTATTTTTGATACATTACTGATGAAGTTTTTTGATTACAATAATGAGATTACAGTTTTATCTTTTGGCATTTTTCCTTACTGTAAAAAACCCTATCTTGAAAAGCTCCTTAAAGAAGTGAGTGAAGAGGATTTACTTGAAGCGTTTAAATATTCGATGGGATTTAGGGTGTAGGATTGTGATTAAGACATTTTTAACAGGATATTGTTTGGACAAATATCAAGCATTAAATAGCGGCGGTTTAACATACACATTATTTTTTGAAAGAGAATATTTCTTTGGGATAATAAAAAGAAAATATCAAGATAAATTTCTCGTTCCAGATCATTGCAACATTAAGAAATTTACAGATAATTGGGATGAGTTGATAAAAAACAGATTGGCATTAAAATAAAGAGGAGCTAAATCATGCTAACAATTGAAGAAATAAAACAGGCGGTTGAGTTTGCGGATGGGTTTAGCTTAAATCGAGAAGATATAAGATTTGGAGACTGTTTTTATTATTCGTTAAAAGAATTTAAAGCAAAAGGAGGATTATCAACCGGGTTTTATGACCTCTTCCTTGATAGGGTTATCGCCGGATACAACAGCAAACTAAAAAACATTGTAATAAATCAGTCGCCAATTGCTTTGCATTTATTTGCAGGCAGCAGTGAAGTAAGAACATTCTTCCACGACCAAACAACTGAAGGCATTAGAGAAGCCCGTGAAAAGGCTGTAAGATTTGTATTGGAGGAAATGAAGTGAAAGAATTAAAAGAGCATCCACAGAAATGCCCTAATTGTGGTGAAGAATCTGTTATGTATGAAAGAATTGCATTAACACGTGGAGAGTATGTCTGTGATAACTGTTGTTGGGGCATGGATGCTTTAACAGGAGAGATAACTTGTAAAGGTGAAGAGTAATAAATTAAAGAGGGGGTGTGAAAGGTGGATAAGAAGTATACAGAAAATGATCTTGCAATTGTACAGATGCCAACAATTCATTTTATCTTTCAGGGAGGTGGTATGGATATAAATACTGCTTTATCTGAGATGAGCCTTTTGGATGAAAAATACGCTAAGATAGCCGACGATGAAAATCTACCATATATCTCGAAAAAGATTAGAGAACTAATTAAGGAGAGTTGATTGTGTATAAATTTTATGTCTTAGAATGTGAAGATTGCGGGTTTGTTTGGGAAAGTAATAGCTCTAATGATTATTGCCCAGACTGTGGATGTGATAGAACATTTGCAGAACAGAAGGAATCTTAAATGACTTACCAAGTAGTAAGATATAACCGGGTGTTGTTTGAGGGGAGCCGCAAAAAGTGTTTAGAAAATGCTTTGTTTTTAGAGATATTAACAGGATGTGAAAATCTTCAAATATGGCGTAAAGACGTTCGAGAAGGACTAAACAGGGGGTTTATATGTTAGTAGGCGGGTTGATTTTAATAGGGTTTTTTGCGGCGTGTGGTACAAACTGGGTTTTGTGGGGTGTTAAACAAAAACGTAAATAATTTAAAATAAATGTTGACACTTTTAAAGATGTATGTAATAATGCCTTAAACCCGATAAGGAGATTGAATTATGTATAAGATAACATATAAATTCGTAGATTTTTCTGATAAAAATAATATTCTGCATGGTGGTGGTACGCTTTTTAGTGATGTAGAGCATGATTTTATATCACTAAACAAAAATTTATTTAGTGATAAAGATTGCTGCCGTGTTGATTATTTTAAAATCCATAAAGAGACTAAAAAAGAAGAAAATCAGTGCAATTACCCTGCATTCTGTTTAAATCATTCATCTCGAAACTGTTTAAGGTGTAAAAGGCGATCAAGAGAAAACATAAAAGACTATATTGAAATTGACAAAAAGCTTTATTATGGCAAAATAGGAGATTGAAGAATGAAGAAAAAACTTAGACCGAAGATTGCTCCTGTTGAAAGATTTAGATTGCACGGAATTTTAGACAGTGCGATCGATAAAATGGATGAAGAGAAAAACAGGAAAAAACCTCCTCACAGTAAGCTGTCAATTCTCACACTCTCAAAGATGGTTGCGATTGAGCAAAAAGAGCTTGATCTGGCCGTTTATTCAGGAGCGAGTCAATCAATCGAATCAGAGTGCTTTGACATCATAAATGAATGCCTCATGATTGTTGACAATGTCAGGGGGAACGTGTAATTGAAAGCGGAACAGGTCGGCTCTAAAGGCTATAATGCCGAGACTTCAAAAAATGCCGGAAGAGATTCAAAGGATAGAAAGCTTTGCGCTGTTGTTGATGTTATGAAACGTCTGGCAAGCGGTCAGTGGGTTCAGCGAAATGCTGTTCAGCAAATCGCACTGAAACATAAAATGAACCCCGAGTTTATTTTAAGCTCTATTGATGCTATTGCTGTCTCCGATTGCGGTAGGTGGGTTTGTCTTGAAATGGATAACACGCCTCTTTTGCCTCCCGAGTTAAATGAAGAAAAGCCCAGCAGAAAAATTTTAATTGAATTCTCTGAGCTTATTTATCAGGTCTGCAAAAATAAAGGAATTGCTTTTGATAAAAAAAAGATACTGAAAATCAAAAAAAACACGCCTCTTATTGAAATTGAAAAAATCGCCAATTCAATCGGATGTGAATTGGTTCTTGACCTTATTGATAAAAACTGACTAGTATATACCGCCCGGAGGTTGAAGAAAATTGAAATACACCATAAAAGACATAATCAAAAAGACAGGGCTGACAAAAGCAGCTGTAAATAATAAGGCTAATCAAATCGAAAAAGAATATCCTCACGAATTTGAGAACGGGAAATTCCCGAACTCTAAAAAGGTTTTTTCAGAAAAAGCCTATGATAAAATAATTGAACTTATCGCCGAAACAAAAAGAGGCAGGCCGGCAACAGTTCCAATAAAAGACAAGTTAATAAAAATTATCCCCGGTGCCGAAAACATGACAAAAGAGGAAATCGTCAAAGAAGTGGAGAAAAATCTTTAATGAATGACGTTGATAAGCTCAAGCCGCAATTAAAGAATTATCTTCAAAAATGCGGAATAGATGTAAACCAGAACCCCTGCCGTTGTTTTTCTCCTGATCATGAAGATAGCGGAAAAAAAAGCTGTCTTGTTTACGATGATTATTTTTCATGCAAAGCCTGTTCGCTTCACGGGGATATTTTCGATGCCTGCGGAATCTTAACAGGGAAATCGGATTTCAAAGACCAGAAAGAAGAGATCTTCAGGACGCTCGGAATAATAGACGATACACCAAGAGCCATAAAAAAGAAAGATCCTGTTTTCTCAAAAGAGGCTATTGAAAAAATAAACAATCTTTTAAAAAGCCACCCGATGAGAGAATCAGAGGTGAAAAAGTTTCTATCTAAAAGAGGCTACGATAAAAAAACCTCCTCTGTACTCTGGAAAAGATACGGATACTGGCCGGGATTAAATGAGGCTAAAAAAATAATCCCCGGAGATGAATTATTTTCAGGCGGAATCCCGGAGCCGAAAGAAGGTAAAACAATGTCCAGCTGGAGCCGCAGCGGTGTAGTTTTTCGCCTTGCCTCCGGTTGGATGCTCCTTTACTATAAGGGCGACGACTGCCTGAAAAGAAAATCATCATCCGCAAAAACATTTCCTTTTCCGGCTATAGAAGAAAATCAGAAAGAATTCTATCTTGTAGAGGCTGAAACCTCCGCTGCTTCTCTAAGAGCAATCGGTTTTAAAAACGTCCATGCGACAGGCGGAGTAAATGGGATAACAAGAGAAAACGCAAAGCTCTTAAAAAACGCCGAAAAGATAACCTTCCTTTACGACGGCGACAATCCGGGGCGCTATTATTGTGGTATAGATAAAGCTTTATTGGCGAGCAAGGCGAAAACGCCGCCTGAAACAGCGAAACAAAAAATAATAAATGCCGGATTTAAAGGAGAATTTATCTCTGTTAATCTGGCTAACGACAAAGATCCTGATGATTATGTCAGAGCCGGCGCAATGGAAAAATTGTATGAACGCATAAAAAAAGCGGCTAGGGCAAAGGAGATTGAAGAAACCCCACCCGTAGCCGCAAAAAGCACAACGGTTAAAAACGTTGAACATTCACCCTATGAAGATGATACAGGAAAAAAAGAGGAAAGTCAAGTATCTAAATTTCGCTTTTTAGGCTATGATGATGACGCTTATTATTTCCTTCCCAAAGACAAAGGGATCTGCCTCAGGATAGCAAACGGGGACTCCAGCATTAAAAATAAGGTTCTGGAATTATGCCGGGAGCGTGCATGGTGGATTTCTCAGTTTAATAAAGACGTTCCGATTCCCGGAACGGACGGAGGGACGAAAACGGTATTTGATGCCGGAGCAGCTTTAGAATGGATTAGGGGAGAAAGCGAAAAAGTAGGGAATTTTAACCCTGAGTTAATGAAAGGAGCAGGGGTTTATCTTGATAAAGGAAAAATCATCTTAAATAACGGATCTGAATTGATAATGTCTGACGGTTCGAAACAGAGTTTATTTTCATACGAAGGAAATTATTGCTTTGTTAAATCTAAGAGAAAATTCACAATGTCAAAAGAGCCGTGGAATGTCGGAAACGGGAAATATTTGTTTAAGCAGATTTCAAAGTTCGGGTTTGATAACACTCTCTCAATTATTACAGTTTTAGGCTACATGACCATAGCGCCCTTTGCCGGTGCTTTAAACAGGAAACCTTCAATCTGGATAACAGCAACAAGAGGCTCCGGTAAATCGTTTCTTCTGGAGAATTTTATAGAACCTGCCTGTGGTGGGGAGAACTACGCTTTTATGACAGAAGGGGCGCAATCATCAGAGGCCGGCTTAAGGGCAGCTGCAAAGCACGACAGAATCCCGATGATCCTTGATGAGTTTGACCCCGGAACACCGGATAAAAAAGTCAAGGAAAAACTAACAAGAATTTTAACTCTGCTGACATCAGCCTACGGTAATACAAGAGGGGTTATGGGTTCAGCTTCTCAAAAAGAAGTTTATTTTGATCTTCAATCAATGTTTTGTTTAGCCTCCGTAAACCTGAAATTCACAAATGCAGCACAGCAATCAAGGGTGATTGTTTCAAGGCTAAACAGGGTTGGTGAAGGTTCTGAAATCATTGATAATTATGAGGGCTTAAGAAAAAGAACGTTCGATAATTTGCTCAAAATTTTAAATGAAATTGATATTTGTAAAAAGATGCTTATGAAAAAAGGGAAGTCAGCAAGAACAGCAGACACGTTTTCTCCTATATTGGTTTCGGCTTGGAACACACTTTCAGATCATGATTTTTTTGATGAAAACGACCGCCTTACGTGGGAGATAATAGGGGAGGCAATTTCTCTCGTTGACAGAGAAAAATCAATGTCGGATGAAGAGGTTGTTATTGAAATTATTCTTCAGCACATTATTAAACTTTCAGGCGGTTACGGAAAATCTGTTGCTCAAATGCTTCTGCATAGAAACGAAATGAAGGTTTTAGAGCATGGAGATGACTTAGAGCGGCACGGGATCAGGCTCGACCCCGATCGGCTGCTTTTGGCCGTAAACCATAAAGAGATTAAAAATATGCTGCTTGATACAGCCTATGAAGACTACAATGAAATTGTAAAAAGAAATCGATTTGTGAAAGGAAGAGACAGAGCCTATTTTGCCGGAAGCAGGCAAAGCTGCATTGTGTTTGACTGGGAAGGTTTCAGAAAAGAATATTTGGATTTTGGAGTTGAGAAGTGAGAGGTATCTATATTAAAACGTAAATAATTTAAAATAAATGTTGACATTATTTGTTTTGTTTGAGATAATGGGTTACCCAAAAATTAAAGGAGATTGAAGAGATGAAAAAGCCGTTAATAGTCACCCTTGCAAGCTGGAAAGGAGGTACAGGAAAGTCAACACTGACAACAGCTGTTGTGTCGGTCTTGTCATTGTTGTTTAAAATCTTGATAATTGATCTTGATTCAAACCTGTCAATAACCCGTGTTATGGGACAAGAGGATTCTGATATTTCCTCTATAAATTTATTGGATGGAGAGCCGGTTATTCCTGTATCGGTAACCGGTAATATTGACATTATCCCTTCAGATCTTAAGATCTCCCAAAAGCAGGGAATTGCTGACCGTGTTTTAAAAGTCAGGCTTGAGAACTTCGACCTGTCAAAATACGACTATGTTTTTATTGATCCCCCCGGGACAATGGACACTTTAACAAGAAATGCAATTGTCGCCTGTGATCGTTTAATTATTCCCGGCATGCCCTCTGATATTGATTTTAAAGCTATCAATTTAGTTTTTGATGAAATTATGCTAATGGGTGCCGAGCCTGATGTGTCTGTTGTTTTAAACGGGTGGGATAAGAAAAGAAACCTAAACGATATCCTTGAAAAGTACCAATCTCTTGAAGAGTTCTTTATCCCTGAACCTGTCGGAGCTATGAAAAGCCTTAAAACTCTGACTGATAATTTTCATGATTACAGATTGTCAGGTCAGGCCAAATCAGCAATAGAACGATTTGCTGATAAGGTGGTTTGCTGTGAATAGATCCAGTAATGAAAAACTTGACTTGGAAAAATTCAGATCGCACTTTTTGACGTCCGAATACCCGATAAATAACACCGACGGTCTTACAGGCGAATATTACGATAAGCTAAAAAAAGCTGTCAAAGAGAAAAGGGTTAGCATAATCAAAGGTGCTCACGTTGTTGCTTCAGCAGAAATCCCTCATCAATGCAATTGCGACCACTGCGAAGAATGGGAAACTATAAAAGCGTACGCAAGCACAAAGCCTTTTGCAAAAAAAAAGCTAAAGAAACTAATCACAGAGTACAACTCTTTAGGTGTGAGAGCTATAAATATTCAATTCAAAGAGGAGTTTTTTCTAAAATTCGTGAAACAAGACTATTCTCCAATGGGATTATTCAAGGGGGAGGATTGTGATTGAATTTTTTAAATCCCTATTCTTTATCATTCTTGGATATTGTTTCTTTAATATGATTATTTGGTCAATTAGAAAAACAGTCCGTTATGCCCGGAAGAAAAGAGAGGCTGAAATATTCAGTGCTTTTAATGAATGTTCTTTGTTTGGAATAGAGAAAGAAGAAGATATCCTTGAAAGTTTTTACGATCATGCCCTAGGCGGACACATGGGCGTTGATATTTATCCAAACATCTATAAAAAATCTGTGCAATGTGGCGGATTATGGGCAACCAAAACACCTAAAGAAATTGAATACGACCTCCGAACTCTTGTTTTGTTTGTAAGAACAGGCGGTAAAATTTGCAGTTTCGAAAATATGACCGAGGAGGTAGAGTGCTGATGTTTGACGGAAAATACAAAATAAACGATATTGAAATGGAGCCTACCGAAGGGTTTGATAATGTTTTTTGTGTTCAAGAAGAAGGGGAGACAGTTGTTCGTTTTTTCGAAAAATTTCAAGTAATGAAAATGCTTGTAACTTCAAGTCATGATCAAATTTTTAATATTGAAGTTGATAATTTTTCATATCCCGTTGTCTTACACAAGGTTTGCTGTGACTACGAAACAGGGTATACTACCGCAACTTTTTATACTGCCGGTGTTGATTCTCCTATAATGAAACTGGCGAAAGGGGGTTTTAATGGCTAAACTAAAATCAAACGGAACAGGAATAAAAAGAGTTGACCTTGACAGCGTAAAACTGGGAGAAAATGTCAGATCTGAATATGGAGACATTAGAAGTCTGGCCGACTCAATAGAGAAAAAAGGGCAGCTTGTAGCTGTCAAAATGCTTCCTGACGGAACACTGATTGACGGATTCAGACGATTTAAAGCGGTACAGCTTTTGAGATCCGAAGGCAAACCGTTTAATCACATACTAGCAACAGAGGTAAAAGGAAACAGGAGGATTCTCCAGCTTACTTTTGGTCTTCAGTCAAAAAACCTGACAGCTTTCGAAAAAGAAAAAGCTGTTGCTGAATTGATTGAAATTGAAAAAATGACTCAAAAACTGATAGCCGAGAATTTAGGGCTTTCAAAACAATATGTTTCAGATCTTTATTCTTCCCATAAAAAAAGAAAAGAGATGGAAGAGAAAGGAGTTGACACCTCAAAGATCGCCCCTGCTGTCATGAGAAAAGAGAAAAAGCCGAAAATTCCGAGAGTGCTAATCAATTGCAACTGTAAATGCATCCACAATATCAACAAGTTATGCACAAAAAAGAGCATTAAAATTGATGAAGCCGGCTGTGTTGACAGAGAATAGTTTAGAGATTAAGATTGAATAGGAGATTGAATATGATTAAATTAGAGCCTGCACCAATTTTTACAATCATTGATGAAGATACCTTAAATGAAACAAGGCGTATGATTTGGTCGAATTATGATAAAGAGATTGAAAAATATAATAATGGATTGAAGTCTTGGAATAAATGGATTAGTTTTTCATGCTTCAAAAAGTGTTTTTTAATTATCTTAAGTTGGTTTATCAAATGAAAGAATCAAACCTCTCTAAACAATGGCTGCCAAAATGGCAGGAGAAAGCCGGCAAGTATTCCAAACTCTTCAGGAATAATACAGGCATGGCTTTTACAGGAGAGCAAGATTATTTTAAAGGACAGAAAATCCTCACCAAACTAAAGCCTATATTTTTCGGGATCGGTCTTTTAATTAAAAAAGGTAAAGCCCGTCAAAGGCCGAGAGGTGGTGGGGATTACGTTGGGTGGACTTCGAAGACAGTTTGTGAAGTTATCCCACCAGTTTTAGTTTCTTCTGTTAAAAATTGCTGTGATAAAAATTGTGATACTTGCAGAATTGCAATCTTCACCAACATAGAATTTAAAACAAAAAACGTAAATGAAACCGAAGAGCAGATAAAATTTCGTGAAATGGTGCTTGAAGCCGGCGGAATTTCTGAAGTTGTAAAGGAGGGTGAAGGGTGAAACGATACATAATGAAGCAGTGTAGAGATTGCAGTACCATTTATGGACACGAAGCTTTTAAAAGCCTCGAAACAAATAAATGTAAATATTGTGATTGTAAAAAATTCAGAACTCTCCACGATAAAAGAAGCGTCGTAAAATACGCTTTTGTAAAGGAGGGTGAAGGGTGAGCAATAAAACAAAAAACAGCGGTTGTGGAAAATGTATATCCTATTTTCATGATTATACGACAAAAGCCGGCAAGCCTAAACATATTTGTCGACATAAAGATAACGTGAAAACAAAGTTTGACCCAATCGAGGGGACTGTCGGGTACTACGAAAATGAAAAAGCCTGTTTTGAATGGAACAAAGAAGGGCTTTGTCCTAGGTTTTCTAAAAAAGGAGTCTGAAAATGAGCAATAAAACAGCTAAGAAATTAAGAAAGCAGACTCGGAAAATGGCGCAGGCTTATGCAAAAGTAGGCTGGCAGAAAGCCGTCGAAAGACTTGCTGTTCACCGGGGATTTTTAATAATTCTCTGTATTGCCGAAGCTGCTGTTATTGGATGGTTGATTTGGAGGTATGTGTTGTGAAAACAAAAAAAATACTATCAAGAATTTTCGTTTCTGTAGGGTTTATTTTTGGTGGGTTGACTATTATTGGTTTTATCACAAAGCTTCCTTCAACTCTTTTTTTTATTTTAATGATTGTTTTTTATATTGTCGGATTTTTACTGGGAGACGACAAGAAAGAACGTGAAGGTTTTCCGGATAGTAGAGAGAGGGATTGACTGTGAAAGATTCCGTAATAATTAAAACTGTAAAAAATCAAGGCGCTTATTGTTCAGGATGTTGCTTTAATTCCAACGGCAGCGGTTGCGCAACAAATGATCAAACAATATTTTGGCTTGGATTAAAGTATTGCGAAGGTGGCACAGCCGGTATCATTTACAAAATGGGAAAAGAAGATACTAGAGGGTGGCGGATATTAGATAAATTGGAAAGTATTCTTGACGATGCAAAAGCTCACGATATGGATAATATAAAAACTGTTGAAATAATAAGACAAATTGAAATGCTCAAGGAAAATATAGAATGAGACACGACAAAAATGAAGTTCATTATTGCAAAGAATGTAATAAAAAAATTCTTTGGGGAGAATTACCGAAATGGCGGAAAGATCAAATAAGCTCAAATGGCCACACCTACTGCTCAAAAGAATGTAGCTCCGAATATCAGCGTAAAGTATCTTCAATTACTATGGCAAAAACAAATCGTAAATATGCTTCTGAAAGAATGAAGAAAAACAACCCAATGAAAAAAGAAGAGGTTAGAAAAAAAGTTTCTGAAACTCATAAAAGAAACAATCACAAACCAAAAATACAAGGAGGAAACGGACGGGGGTTAACAATACCTCAAAAATTACTTTCCGATGTTCTTGATTTGCCATGTGAAATTTCTGTTAAAACAAAAAAATCACGAAATTCAGGTTATCCTTCTTGTTATAAAATAGACATAGCTGATGAAAAAAATAAAATAGGAATTGAGGTTGATGGAAATTCTCATAAAACTTTAATTGGCCAAAAAAGAGACCAGAAAAAGACTGTATTTCTTCAATCAAAAGGGTGGACTATTTTGAGATTTAGGAATGAAATGGTTTTAAAGAATCCTGAATATTGCATAAATAAATATAAAGAGGCGTTAAATGAAAAAACCATTTAGTTTTAGACAATATCAACAGGATGCTTCAGATAATATATATAAATATCACAAAAAAGGCCATAATCACATAGTATGGTCAGGGAGTACCGGAAGCGGTAAAACGATCATAGGCGCAAACATTACTTTCGATTTTGCATCCAAGGGCTTGAAGGGTTTATGGTTAACCCATAGAGACGAGATTTTCACACAGACAATAAAAAAGCTTGTTACATATGGTTTTAATCCTGGAATTATAAGAGGCAAAGACAATATGATCAATAGTGAAGTTTTTGTCTCAATGGTTCAGAGCTTATCTAAAGGAGACAGGCTAGATTTCCTTTTAAAAAACGGTGTTAAATTTGATTATGTTATTTCTGACGAGCACCACCATTGCACTTCACAATCATGGTTAAACGTCTTAACAAAGCTTCAGGAATACAACCCGAATATTTTGATTTTAGGGTTAACGGCAACACCGAGACGGACAGACGGAGTAGGGCTAAAGGCTTCAGGTGCTACAGCTTTGATCAATGGCCCTCAATACGCCGACCTGCTTCAAGATGATTATCTCACCGAACCGTTAACAATTTATTCCCCTTTAACTTTCAAAATAGCTAAAACAAAACATAAAAAAACCAAAGGCGAATTTGACAAAAAAACAGAAACCGAAATAATGAGCGAAAAAATCATTGTCGAAGATTGTATTAAATTATACAACAAATATTTCAACGGTGCACCTGCTATTATCTTTGGAGCAAGTGTTGAAGACTGTCTGAATGTCTCAGCCCGTATGAACGCCGAAGGATGGAAGGGCGGAGCCGTATATGATAAAATGGATGCTGATGAAAGACGGGAATTAATCGAAGGACTCGGAACAGGGAAATATAATTTTCTGGCTTCTTATGAGATATTGGGAGAAGGTGTTGATATCCCTGTTTGCGCCGGATGCATTAAAAGACGCCGGACAAACTCTATAATCGTTGAAATGCAGCAAAACGGACGGCCTGCCCGTAAATATCCCGGTAAAAAATACAACATTATTCTGGATCAGTGCGGAAACTCGATTATTCACGGTCACCCTTTAACCCGTCGAGAATGGAGCCTTGATGGTGGAGATCTTCCGAAAAATGAAGATCCGGATATCAAAATGACAGTTTGTCCCGGCTGTAATGCTTTTTTAGCCTCAAATCCTGAAGTTTGCCCGTATTGCGGAGAGGATTTAACCAAAAAAACAGTAACAGAGGAAACAATTCGTGAAGTAGCTGCACCTATGGAGATTTTACCTCCTCCTGCTTACATGGGAATGTCTGATATAGCAGAAATTGAAGAGTTTGATATCCCCGATCAGGAAACAGAGATTATTAACCGAATCAGAACCGGTCAGATGAAAAGTTATGATCGATTTGGCGCACTCGCTAAAATGATCGGTAAAGATCGAAGTTGGACTGAAAAAGTCTGGAAGGAATTTTATGTGGAGAGGAAGAGGTAATGGTACCAAAAGTAAGATTTTGCAGAAAGTGTAATAGTTGCATTTTGAGCAATTTTAAAAGATGCCCTACTTGCGGATTCCACAACGCAGCAAATAATTTTGGAATTCGTTTACAAAAAATTATTATGCTTTGGAATGCGGCTTTTTTCTTTCTTAAAGATAACTTTACAAAATTTCATGACTTTATTTATCTGAAATTATGCTTTGATATGATTAATAAAATCTATGATTTCGCAGACAATAAAAAGGGAGTGAAAAAATGAGTACAATAGAAGTCTTTTGCCCTGACTGTAAAGGAGTTGGGCAGTTTAAACCTTGCGGTCATTTGGGATGCTTTGCTCACATAACACATCCCTGTGAAAAATGCGGACGACTACAGGGAGCCTGTATGTCGTGCAATGGAACCGGAAAGATCAAAATAGAAAAACCAAACCTAAACGACATCCTAAGAGATATTCCTCCTTATTTAAGGAATAAAAACAGGGAGAAAATCAAAAAAGTTGAAGACTATATAAACTCTCTGGAGAAATCAAATACAGAATACTCTAAAGGCTTAAAAGAAATTAAAAATAAACTTATCGAATTACAGAATAACGTTAAAGGAGAAGAATAATGATTCATTTAAATTCAATAATTATTGAAGGAAACAAAACAGGAGAAATTTCAACAAAAGAAGAGAACGGAACTGTTTCTTTATTGAAATTCGACATCTGCTCAATCAGAGGAGAAGAACAGTCTGTTTTTACTGTAGAGCTTTCCGGTAGAACAGCTGACTCAATGGCTCAATTTATCGGAAAATACAATTCAATGACAGTTATCGGTCGATTACATCAAGAGAAAGATACCGGTAAAGTTAAGATTCTGGCTGAAAATATTGATTTTAGACAATAGGGGAGAGAAATTAGATGGAAGATCTTAATTCAATAGCAATAGTAGGGAGATTAACCAGAGATGCAGAATATAAATCAACTGCAAACGGCGGTGATTTGGTAAAATTCTCAATTGCCGTTAATAAATCAAAAAAAGACGGTGATAACTGGATTGAAGTTGCCCATTTTTTTGATGTTACCTATTGGGGAAAACGAGCAAAAGGTGTTCACCCCTGGCTAAAAAAAGGACAACAGGTAGGAATCGAAGGATGGTTAAAACAGGATCGATGGGAACATGAAGGGCTAAAACGATCAAGAGTCAGCATTGAGGCCAAAAATGTTCAGCTTTTGGGTGGAGGGAAAAAACAGGATAGTAATTCTACTTCTCAACCTACCCAACAGTCGCCAATTGACGACGAGGATGTACCGTTTTAAACAAAGCAGGTAGCGCTTTTAAGCTGCTAATAAAATATGGAGTTTTTATGGATATGTTACATAAAAAAGTAAAGCTGCAAAACGGGATTGAAGGGATAATCAGAGGGTTTTGGCAAAATTCTAAAAAAGCTCAACTTCTTTTCATGATAGAAATTTGGTCAGACAAAGGAAAAACATCAGACTGGTATTCTGGTGATGAATTCGAGATAATAGAAGAATAATGCCTACAATCTATTTCTCTAAAATAATCGGTCAAAAATATCAAGAACTCGAAAACGGAGATGTCGTCTTTGATGACAGAGATTTAAACGGGAAACAAATACGATATAATTTTAGAGAAATAGAGCATTTAAAAAATAAAACACCGGAAGAAAAACGAAAGATTCACCTCTGTAAAAAAACACTTGGAGGTGAATTGATTGAATGAGTATACTTTTTACAAAGACGACGTAAGAGACGGAAGGCTTTTTATTGGGTCTTCCGATCTTCCGGTTATCGTTAAGACAAAAAAAACGAAACTGAAAAAATCAAAACGTGATTTATGGCTTGAAAAACGTGAAATGATTGAAGGATCTACAGGGAATGAAGCTACAAGGTGGGGTCATGAGCTTGAGCCGCTTGTTATCTCCCGTTTTATTATGGACTTTGAGGACGAAATGACAGCCTATAAATTCAAGGTTGACCAAATCCTTCACCAAAATTACAGAACCGATGATTATGAACCACCGACAGATTTTATACCTTATACCGAAGCTCACGCAGAAATTGCCCCGTGGGCTGTTGCTCATGCTGACGCTCTTTATGTTGGCGATAAATCAGAACCGTTTTTAATTGAGGCTAAAACAGGCCGTTATTTTGCGAGGATTGCCCGTGATGATATGGAAGGCTTTGTTATTGATGAGGATGACGATTTACCGGATACTGAAAAAATCCCTATAGAAGTTATGCTTCAGGTTCAATGGCAAATGCTCTGCTATAACGTAAATTTAACTTATGTTCTTTTGTTTTGCGATAATCAATATTTCTGCTACAAAATACCGGCATATCGTAAATGGTGGCCGCTACTGCTTGAACAAGCCTCTGTGTTTTACAATCAGTGCAAAACAGGAGAAGAGCCGACACCTGAGAAAAAAGAAGATGTTTTTTCCATGTTTCCGGAATTAAAAGACAGAGCTTCTTTTGTAACAGGTATTGCTGCAAATATTGCAGAAGACATGAAAGCCGAAAAGAAAAAATTAGGGCGGCTTATTAAAAAATATAAAGCGAAAAGAGATGATATTAACGATGCAGCAGGGTTATTATTGAGAGACAACAGGTACCTCTACAACGGTGAAACCGGTCAAAAATTATTCTCTCAATCAAAGTATATGAAGCAGGGTTCAATCTCACCGAAAGATTTAGAGGAAAATGACCGGATTAAATACGAAAAGTTAGGTATAATCAAACCACATGAGGAAAGGAGAATAAATTAAATGGGATATGGGGTTTACTGGCACAAAGGCCGCTGGCAGGGTTATGGCGTTCCGGCATATTGTGACTACAAAGATTGCAAAGAGAAAATAGATAGGGGATTAGGGTGTCAAAACGCCGAAGATAAAGAAAATGGGGAACATAATATCTTCTGTTGTGATAAACACGAATCCGAACCCATAGAGGATTTTGATATTGACTACAAAAAAGAGCATCCAGAATGGCTTAATCATGTTTTAAACCATGAATCATGGAAAGAATGGAGAGAAGAAAATCCTGAGATCGTCAAAATATACACTGAATTATTAGAGGAGACTAAATTAGATGGAAAACGAAGTTGAAGTTTACAAAGGTGTTTTATCTGTAGCTCAAAAAGAGAGTGATCTGATTGCTAAATTTACCGAAAAAGAAGTTGTTGAAAAGATGTTTCTTTTCGCTCCGGTTGAAATTGACAACTGGAAAGAAGAAAAAAAGGAAATGTTCCTTAAGAAAACAGTGGTTGAAATTGCCCACGACCAGAATTTGACAGAGTGTTTTGATTCAAACGAGGGAAAGCTGTCTATCATGAACGCTGTTCAAAAGTCCTGTTCATCAGGGCTGCAAATTGGCGGTAAACACGTTTTTCTTGTTCCTCAAGGCAGAACTCTAAACGATGGCCGAAAAGTCACCGAAGCCCGTTATTCGATTAAAGCTGATGGTTATTTTGCTCTTCTCTGTGGTGGGGAAAAACCCATTTTAAGAAATCTTAGATGGAACAGGGTCTATAAATCCGATCAATGCAGCATCGATGCCGGAGCAGGCGAGGTTGAGCATAAAATCTCTATATCAGGAGATCGAGGGGAATTTATAGGTTGTTGGGTTCAGGTTGAAAAAATCAATGGTCAAAAAGAAGTTTATTATTTTGATAAGAAAAAAATCAATCAGTGGAGAAGTTCCGCAAAAACTCAGAAGATATGGGATCAATGGTATGAGGAAATGTCAGAACAGGCCTGTATTCGTCACGCCTGCTATCGATACGAGCAAGCCAAAGACCTGATTTCTCAAGCCCTTTACGGAGATGAGGAAAAAGAAGAGAAAATCACCAATGAAGAAGCTATCAGTGAAGCTCTTGAACCGAAAGTTGATCTTGATGAAAAAGAAGAGGATGATTTTTAGAAATTAACAAAGAAAAGATGTATATTATTGACTTCCTATCGATCAAAAAAAAGTCAATCCTGTACATCTTTTTAAGGAGATTTGTTTTGAGTAAAATAAACAATAAAGATTTTACGCTTATTGATTTTATTAACAATATTGGCAAACTGGAGAATGAGAACGACAGTTTTGAAGTGACTAAAATAGTTAGAAAAGGAGAGGAATCAAAATACTCTTCTTTTCTAAAATGGGAAACATCGCAGCTTGATGAAGAAGAGGGAATCTGTCCAAAAAATTGCTACAATTGCCATAGTCCTAATCAAAACGACGAGGACTATGAATGTAAAAAGATTCTCTTAAAATATTACGTCACTCAACACTCAACAACAATGGAAGGTGACTCTTATGCAGGAACTTTGGTTTTTCCTTTAAAAGATCACTATGTTTTTGTTGATTACAGTTGTTAGGAGGTAAGCTTTGAACAAACTAAATAAAGGATTGAGAATTTCCTGTACTGTAGCCGGTTTTATTACTCTGGTTTTTGGAGATATAAGCGTTCCGGACAACCCATCTGTAACAGATATTATTTTAACATTCATGTATTTTTTGTTTTGCGGCTCTCTTTTTCTCCTTCCGTGGATAATTAAATTCCCGAAGGATAAATAAATGTCTGATTTTAAAGTAGAATACGACGATGACGCAGCAAATAAAATATTCTCGAATGCAGAAAAAGCGCAAATTATAGCGGTTAAAGGCACTCTTAACACCATGGCCGCTTTAAGTCGTAGAAACGCTGTTTCAAATGTAACTGAAGATCTCACTTTAAGAAATACCCATACTGTAAGAAATATCCAGTATGAAACAGCAAAGGGAAATAACCCTGCTACAATGCAATCGAGAATAGGAGCTACAGAGAGAGCCGATTATTTACGATTTCAGGAAGAGGGTGGAACCCGTAAAAACTCAACGGGTGGAAACCTTGCAATTCCGACCGACAAAGCAAGAGCCGGAGGAGGATACAACCGGGTTGTTTCAAGATCAAAATACCTGAATAAAATTCAAGGTGTCGGGTCAAGCAAGAGACTAAGAAAAGGCCGATGGTTTCAGGCCGTAAAAAAAGCCTATACAGGAAAGTTTTTTCTTTATTTAAGAAACGGGATTTATCAGGTAAAATCATTTATAGATTCGTCAAATTTTAAGCTTGATATGATCTATAAAAAACAACCGTCTGCAAAAGTTCAAAAAAACGAATGGCTAGCCCCGTCCGTAGATCAGCCTGCAAAAGACGGTCAAAAGATATACAATAGTCAAATGACTAAATTGATTGATAAAGGAGTTTAATTAGGTTAAAAACATATTAGAAAAATAATTTAAACCCAATTGAGAATATATTAAAAATATATTAAAAAACTAACACTTTTTAGTTGACACTCTTTTAAATCTCATATACGCTATAATTATCTTAGAGAGAGGAGATTGATTATGAAGATTAAACAGAAAACAGAGATTAGAAAACGCTTTTTTGACAATATGTTTTCTTATAGTGGAATTAAAATTGATCGAGAAACAGGAGAGGTCGAGTTTTTAAAAAATGTTTTCTATGTTGATTTTAATTCTGATAAAGAAATAATTTTTTCATATAATGACATTCGAAACATATTAGTCACAATGTTTCTTTTAGGCCGGTCGGCAACATTGAGAGAGTTTTCAAGAGGCTTAACAGATTTTTTCAACGACTTTGAAGAAGACAACAAAGGTTATCAATAAAACATAATCCGCCCTCTTAGTAGGGCAAGGAGACAACATGACATTTAGCATTTACTTAAACGAAGAAATGACAAAAAAATTAAACCTGAAAGAAGGTGAAAAAAAATCAAAACGGATTATGGAAATCATCAGCCGTTACCACGATATTACTACCGGATATACTACCGGGGAAAAAGTAATTGAATTGGAAAAATTGGAAAAAAGACAGCCCTCCTAAGAGGGCTATTCCATATTATTTATATTTTTTAACTAAAATTTTCTTTTGTTCATTATACCATTTTTTTACATCTGTCTTTTCATCTTTAAATTGATTTTTGGCCTCCATATTGGCCGCCTGTTGAGCCAAGTCATCTAAAACGATACCAAGCTCCTTTTCTTTATCTTCCATCGGAAGCGAGGCTATCCTGTTGCTCTCGATGGATTTTAGAATATCATCTCTAAACTCCACTAGATCAACAATCGTTTTCCAGCCTTCAGTTTGAATTTTAATACAGTCTTGAATGGTTTCGGCTGTCATCATCTCCCAGTTGTCGCCCACTTTTTTAAAAACACGCCTTTTCATCATTTTTCTGACAGGTGTCAAATCCGTTAAAATCCAAAATTTCTTTTTAGGATAACTTTCAAAGAGTTTTTTTAGTTCATCAGCCTCTGCATCGGTTATTTTTTCTTCATCATTTTTCAATTCAGAATAAACACCTTTTTCGAACATAATTTTATTATATTCTTTTGTAAAAGCCGGTAAAAGAGATTCTATCTCCTGATAAACATTTGTCATTTCTGACTGAGTGTTTAAAAGTTGAGCGTTAAAATTTCCGATAACGGCCTTTTCTTTAGCTGTTAATTTCTCTTCAACCTCAGAAGCAGGGATATCACCTAATCTTTTTTGAACAGTTTTTACAACATCTCTTCTATCCTTTATTATTTTTCTCTCAGTGACGGATAAACGGGAAAGAGTTTTTCTTCTGCCATCAAGAGCAAGAAACTGCTTTGTTTTAGTAACAAACGGTTTAATTTTTTTCCGTGTTTCCTCCGGATCAAGATATTCCCTTGAAATTCCTGAGATAAATTTCACTCCGTTTTGTTCTTTTAATATTTTTGTTTGCATTTAATCTCTCCTTAATAGCAAAGTGCGCCTTTGGCTTGGATGTTTGTCGAACGAGTTTCAACATCCTCTCTTAATGGGTTTGTTCCGGTTGGATCACCAAATATAGATGTACTATTTCCGGCCAATGTATCATAATAGCCGACAGGTGCCGTCGTAGATGTTGAACCACCGACTGCATTAGCGTTATTAGAGATCCCTGAAAGTGCTCCGGCTGAACCGGCTACATAAATACCGAGCTTTTGAACCGAGTCTTCTTGTAAATCTCCCAACTCTCTGGTTGCTCCATCAGGATCGACAGAGCCGGTTGGGTCTTCAATTCTCAAAAATTGACCTCTTGAATCGGGAAGAATTAAATAAGCACCGGTTGTATTTCTTGTCAATCCGGCTGCATCGTCAGCATGATAAAAAGCTGCTGCTGTTGGATTATTCGCATCCCCTACGTAAACATTAGCATCCAGAAGAGGATAAGAGGCTTTTAAAACCCCTTGTCCTATTAAAGGGATCGCTCTGATTCCTAAAGCAACAGGATCATCATTCCAAAAATTGGGTTTGTATTCCCCCGGTATCCCAAAAGATAAAAGACACTCCAAAATCTGAGAATTCCCTACTTGCTCGGAAACGCCGTTTCTTGATAATCCGACATGATCCATCAAGGCTTGAATCCAGCCGAAAACACCATCGTTGACAAGTGTCGCAATAAATTCTGTCCCGTTTGGTGTTGTTGGCGATGTTGCATTTTTAGCTGTTAAATTCGGCCAAGCTCCGTCAATATTTGAGAAAATCCCTTCCCATACTGTCATAAAATCCCCCTAAGTGAAAGTAATAAAATACCCTGCCCACGTTTGAGCCGGTTTTAATTTATAAATCAATGCTTCAAATTCCTTTTTTCTTTCATTCGGAATTTCAACGTTATCTATAGATGTTAATTCGTTGTTAGAGTCTCTTGTTGCATCCCCTCCAATAAAGAAAAAAGCTCCCCATGTGTCAGGATCATCAGGGAGGGGATATATTTTTTCTAAATTCACATACCCCTCAAAAAACCCTGCTGCCGCATTTTCTCCGCCACAAAACAAATCTTCCTGACCACATCCGTAATAAGCCGGCTTAGTTGCTGTTTGGCCACCATTAACAAGATAATCACCTCCTGATTGTCCGGCATAGGCTGTTTCGTATCCGGCAAA
>CAJIBL010000214.1_pt1 | contig 46568 bp, 35 predicted proteins | sample 9199351 | NCBI WGS metagenome assembly CAJIBL01 (sample SAMEA7708304, study PRJEB35096) | sediment metagenome | biome: marine neritic benthic zone biome [ENVO:01000025]; feature: sediment [ENVO:00002007]; material: shallow marine sediment [ENVO:03000034] sea grass bed [ENVO_01000059] ...
GGATGGTAGGGCAATGCAGGAGCAATTGCCGAGAGGTACCTCCGCCGAACAAAGTTCGGCGCGAGCCCTTGAAACACAAGCCACTTCGCACAGTTGCGCCAGTGTTTTAAGGGCGACAATCAAATAAGTAAGGATCACTTATTTGATTGCCAGGTTAATAGTTTGGCGCAGAACTGTGACAGCTCGGCTCAGCTAAAGCGCCTTCACCCTGGAAACCAAAACTTGCAGACTTGCCGGGAGCCAATGTGCTGTTCCAGGCCGCAGGCGTAACATAGACACGGTTACCACTCTCGGCAAACTGAGCGCTCCAACCGTTTGTGAAACCCGGTGCACTATCAAACATCAACATGGCATCCCAGGGCTCTGCTGTATCGCCGGAATTGGTCACTTCCACAGAAACCGTATAGCCACTACCCCAGTTGTTATAGCTGCTTACTTCGCATGTTACAGCAGGGCCTGATTGACCACTGGAACTGCTGGAGCTTGAGCTGGATGAGCTTGAGGAAGAAGACGAAGAACTGCCAGATCCAGAGCTGCTTGAGCTGGAAGAACTCGAAGAACTGGAGCTCGAACTGGAAGAGCTGGAGCTGCTGGTACTGCCACCGCACTGCAAATCACCCTCACTAAAACCGCCCTGAGATTCACAAGTGGTTTTGCCAATGCAGGTTTCGCCATTTTCATTTGCCCAACCACTGTCCTGCTCCTGACAGACCGGGAATGTACTGTGCCCGTACCAGTTACACACACATGCGCCGGTAGAGCCACTTGAGCTGGAAGACGAACTGCTTGAGCTACTGGAAGACGAACTTGAAGAAGAGCTTGAGGACGAGCTGCTGGATGAAGAAGCTCCGGAGGAGCTGGAAGACGACGAGCTGGAGCTACTCGAAGAGCTTGAACTGCTTGAGCTTGAAGAACTGGAACTGCTTGAGCTTGAAGAACTGGAACTGCTAGAACTTGAGGAACTGGAACTTGAGGTACTTGAGCTGCTGGAACCATCGAAACCCGAGTCGGCACAGGTCAGGTCGTTCAATGTATAGTAAGCAGGTTGAACCGCCGGGCCGCCGGCTTTTTTAAGCTGATAGGAAAGCTCAGCAGTGTCACCGGTAGCAAGGGTACCGTTCCAGTGACTGGCATCGAGATGCGCGCTTACGCTGGTGCCTTCGGAAGAGAAGCTGGTAGCGCTGTAACCGCCATTAAACTCTTCAGAATCACCAAGTTTCCAGCTGAGATCATACCCTGCGATGGTTTCAGGTAAGTTGTTAGTAACAATCAGCTTAAGGTGAGAACCAACATTCCACTCTTCATAACGCACAAACTCAACGGAACACGCCGGCTTGCCATCAACACCACCGCCAGAGGCAACAACCATAGTTACTTCTGCAGGAGCGGATTCTGCTCCACCATCATCGATAAGCGTAAATTTGAAGGGGTCAATACCGGTAAACCCGCCATCAGGCGTATAGCTTAGCGTTGTCCCGGAACCAGAAACGCTGCCGTGGGCAGGGCCGAAAGTTATTGCAGAACCTACAAGCTCTCCGTCAAGATCAGCCCCCTGAAGCGGCACGGAGGAGACAAGATTCTCAATGGTGGTATGCGCAAAAGGCACAGCTTTTGGCGGGAAAACCGGGGCAACACCACTCAGGCAAGAACACTTCTGCCCGGTGGCCTTAAGACCGTATTCGCTGTTAATAAGAAAGTCACCCCATGGCGAAAGTTGGTTCACGTCATACTCAATGGTGATATCCAGCGATTCAACGCCGCCACTGTTACCCGACCAGGACCACCCGAGGTAACCCAGATTATACTGGTCCGCCAGCTCAAGAATGGATGCTTCATCCACTTCCTCACCGCCATGATCGGCACCAAACTCACCTACAACCAAGGGCAGTTTGTGGTCGTAAACGAAAGTTCGCAGATAGCTGTCAATCACATTACGGTTGTTATACACCTGATACATGTGAACACTGAAAACAATATTTTTCAGGGGGTCGGCAGCCATCAATTCGGGGGCACGCCTCAGCATAATGCCTTCGTGATCCTGCCCCCAATTAGCGGCATCGATCATCAAGGTATGTTTGAAGCCCGCGTCACGAAGCCGTGATATCGCTTCCAGGTGCGCGTCCATATAATCGCTTTCGCTTGCAGTATTGCCGAAGGGCTCATTGGCAATATTGATAATCACGTTGTCCTCTTCGCCTACGAGCACATCTTTAATTTCAATCCAGTAGTCCACAGCCGTCGACATATGAACACCGCCGGGTTTATCGGGGTAGCCTGTAGCATCATGGATTTCCATCACAGAAACCATCTGCAGTTCTTTCATTTGCGTAATTATCTCTACAACAGAATCGGCAGGATCGTAAACCCAGCCCTCACCCTGCTTGCCATTACTGAGCACAACCCGCACCGCATTGGCGTTGACATTGGCAATATCCACCAACGCCGTTTCTGTCTTGTGCTTGTACCAGGTGTGCGCGTGATTGACACCGCGCATGATGAAAGGGTTATCGTTGCTGTCAAAGAGCAAACCATCCTTTACATAAAAGCCATCGGCAGCAAAGCCGACGGCAGCAAAGGCCGTGCTCACCAAGCCTAGTCCCAGCTTGAACAGACCGCTTTTTATCGTCTTTTTGATTTTCATTAAGGCTGTACCTCTTAATTTGTGTTAACGGTTACATTTTTATTATGAGAAAACCCGACCGAAGTCGGGTTTTCATGGGTCTTACGAGGGCTACTAGCGCACTGCGCAGAAGCCGATCGAGGAATCCGTTTGCCCGGCCTGTAAAGTACTGTTCCAAACCACTCCAGATACAGTTAAGGTTGAACCTGACTGATTCCAGTTGCCATTCCAAAGACTGTTTACTTCCCCTTCAACGGTGACAGAAGCTTCCCATGCGGAGGCCGAGCTACCGGTATTCTCAACGCTGAGTACCGCACAATAACCTTCACCCCAATCGTTATTGATAGTTATGGAGGCCTGCACATCTCCCACGCCGGAGCCACTGGACGAACTCGAACTGGAAGAACTGGAGCTTGAGGAGCTTGAACTCGACGCCGAACTAGAGGAGGAACTTGAGCTACTTGAACTCGACGCCGAACTAGATGAGGAACTTGAGCTGCTTGAACTTGAGCTACTGGAGCTCGAAGAGCCGGAGCATAAATTAAATACACCTCCGTCGCCATATTGACTATTACAGGTGTTGATACCGATACAGCTTTGATTATTTTCGTAGCCCCAGCCATCCGTTTGATCCTCGCAAAGGGGGCGAGGCTCATCCTGATACCACTGGCACATATCGAGACATTCTCCACCACCTGAACTCGATGAGCTGGTAGAGCTGGATGAGGAGCTGCTCGAACTGGAGGTGCTGCCGGAACTGCTTGTACTGGATGAGCTAGAGCTTGAAGAACTGGATGACGAGGAACTTGAAGAACTGGAGGGCAAGCTTTTAGAGCACATGCCACCAGCCTCACAGACAAACCAGTTATCGCCACTAAAGCCGTTCCTGTCGCTCCATGCGCAAGGCACATATTCTGAATTCATCGCACATTGCCCTTTGTTCCAAACCAACAAAGGGTCGGCGCCTGGGGGCTGGTTCGAGTAGCCACAATACCAGCCAGCGCAACCATGGAGCTTGCCCTCGGTACGGTAAAAGCATGGCTGGCTTGAACTTATCGTCTGCAGGTTGCAAGAGCTCGCATCCCAGTCCCCGGGGCGCGCTTCATAGCAGCCATTTTCCAGGCATATCAGCTCCAGCGTTCCCTCTGAAATCAACTTTCTGCAAGGCCAGGTTTCACTCGCAAAGAGAGAGCAATCGTTAAGCCCCTCAGTGCTGTAGCCCTGCGCAAGGCTATCGTGGTAAGCCAACACCAGTGCGAGAGCACTGTTCCAGTTGATGGTTATTTCATTGGTTGACCAGGAGTTAATGTTGTCGATAAAGCAGGTAGCAGGTTTACTCACACAAGCGCCAATGGCATTTCTGGCGGTGTCATCCTCGAGGCCGGCGTTAGGTCCGCCTGAGAATGCGCCCGGAGGTACCCAGGGGTAATTGTCATTCAGCGCCCCCGCCCAAAAGCGATGATGCGGCTGCTTAAGCGAATCTTCGCCATGACCGGAAATATAGGAAAAGGACAAGGTATTACTGCCGAAGAGGTAGTTCATGGCATTGACGAAACCGGCGTTATATTTATCGTCGCCGGTGAAGCTGTACGCCAAGGCGAGTATCACCATTTTATTGGCGACCACGTTATTGGAGCCCCAGTAATACTCTTCGGTTGTTGAAGGTACCCGGTAGCCCGCCTGTTTAATGACAGACAAATGGTAATCGGCAACCTCGACAAGTTTCTTGCGGGCGGAGATTGCCAGGTTATCTTTGTCTACCGCACTGCCATTATCAATCTGCAGCGCGAGTGACATTAATGCAGGTAACTCGGTATTTGGCCAAGCCCAGCTGGTACTGCTGACTTCGTATGCCTCCAGCTCCTGAAGATACTCGGAACCTCCTGTTGCAAGATAGAGCTCAGCGGCGGCCCAGAAAAATTCGTCAGCCGGCTGCTTGTCGCCGTATCCGCCACCGCCATTATTATAGCCTTCCCCATAGATCACCTCGGGATTGGCTTTAGCTGCATCCCAGGCCCTTTTGGCAGCCTGGAGGCAATCATCAGAAAACGCCGTATCAATCGAAGTAAATAAGCGTGCGCATTGTGCGGCTGAGGCAGCGAGGTTAAGTGTTGCGGTGGTGGATGGCGGCACCAAAGCACGCTGCTGGGCATCTTCATGGGGTAGAAGGGGTAGACCTGTCCAGCCAACGTCATGAATTTTGTGATGAGCCATGCCGGCCTTGTCTTCACCCTCAGGCACCTGCATCGACATCATAAATTCCATTTGCCAGCGCACTTCATCAAGAATATCGGGAATGCCGTTGCTGCTTTCTGGAATATTCAGGCTTCCATCCGCAAATCGCTCTTCATCCCCGGTTATCTGTGTCGCGAAGTCGTACATGAACATCAACTTCCAAGCAGAGATGCCACCGTTAACGACATACTTGCCATGATCCCCGGCGTCATACCAGCCTTTGATGACATCGAGCGCATAGTTACAGCCACTGTCACTCCAGCATGGCACTGCGTAATCGCCCTTGTTGGCCCCCTCGTTGAGATGACCCGCGGCGCGGGCCCACTGGGCGTTGGCTTCATAGCTTCCCTTTCCGCCACCGGTGTACTGGGTTTCTATCTCTATACCGGAGCGATTATGGTAAAAATAGCGGATGGCGTCGTAGAGTATCGGTGAAAAAAGCGTGCTGTCGATGCTGAACGGATAGCTTTGATCCCCCGCCACATGCAGGACATATTCCTCACCAGGCGCTGATACAGCGGAAAAATCAATGTGATGCAGGTTTTCACCTGATGCGCTGTCCAGACCAAAGGGAATGGTGAAGCCTGACGCAACCACGCGGCCATCACGCTTTAATTCCCACTCGGCAGCCTCACTGGACGCTCCAGCATAAACTGCGATTTTAGAGTGCTGCGGCAAATAGCCCACTTGGTTGACCCGTGGATTGCCTACTTGCGAAAACACGCTTTGCGCCAACACAAGACCCAAAACGAAAGCTAGTAGTTGCTGCGTTACTGTTGTAGCGAATTTTCCTGGCATAGGGGTTTCTCCTTTTCTATTTTTTTCGATAAATAATCACCGAGCGTCTTGACTCACTGAGCCTTCTCCAGCACAAAGTACCAACATAGCGGAAACCGACTCAAACTTTCTTGTAAAAAAGAGCGGGGTATTTCAGATACTTTTTCAGAAACATGAGAGCTAAGCTGTTATTTTTATTATCCCAACTAAAAGCTGGCCCTGAGTCTACCAATAAAAGCAAATAATAAAGGTTAAATTTGTCTGATATTTTACCAAGGCTTGATCAAAAACGTGCAATTAAGCGAAGGGAGCTTTACCGCAGCACCAGAGTTGATCAAATTTTGATTTATTAACTTAGCAATAGTTTTTGTTAAGTTAATAGGCGGTGCACGGAAGCGCTGCTATACCAAGGCAATGTAAGCCCTTGAAATTCAAGTAAATTCACGCATTTACGCCAGCATTTCAAGGGCGCGCAATTAAATAGATAGAACAATCTATTTAATTGCCGGGTTAATAGTCGCGCAAAAGCCTGACCACGCAGATACGCGCTGGCGGCCTTCTATATATCAAACTTAGGTATTAAGCGTGGAGCACAACCAATGCAAGACTAACGCTTTTTAGGTCGCACTCGCTTGTCCCCGCGAGCCTCTCTGACATTTCGGTTTCGATCGCTGTTTTTAGCACCACGCGTGCGAAGTTCCCTATGTTCGCCGGGAACAAGGTGCTGCGGTGAATCACCTATCAGGTCAGCTCGTCCCAACGCCCGCAACGCCTTGCGAAGCTCCTCCCAGTTTTCGGAATCGTGGTAACGCAAAAAGGCTTTATGTAATTGTCGCTGCGATTTATCCTTGGGCGTAAAAATCTTTTTTGATTTATAAGTCAGGGGTTTAAGCGGGTTACGGTCAGAGTGATACATCGCTGTTGCCAACGACATAGGTGAGGGGTAAAAGGTCTGCACCTGATCCACTTCAAAATCATTTCGCTTTAACCACAAAGATAACTGCAGCATATCCTCATCCGAACAACCTGGATGTGCGGCAATAAAATAGGGAATTAAATATTGCTTTTTTCCAGCCTCTTGCGAAAACTGGTTAAACATTTTTTCGAACTTATCATAGGCGCCCATTCCGGGCTTCATCATCATTGCCAGGGTATTTTTTTCGCTGTGCTCCGGCGCAATTTTTAAATAACCACCCACATGATGTGTTACCAGTTCTTTTACATATTCCGGGTCTTCCACTGCCAGGTCATAACGTAAGCCTGAAGCAATAGCGACAGTGTGTACGCCTTTAACTTTTCTCGCCTTTCTATAGAGCTGCGTTGTCGGGCTGTGATCGGTGTTGAGGTTTTTACAGATCTCCGGATACACACAACTTAATTTTCTGCACGACGCCTGAATATCCGGGTCCTTGCAATTCAGTGTGTACATGTTGGAAGTAGGGCCGCCCAAATCCGAAATTGTGCCGGTGAAACCAGGCACCTTATCGCGTATCTCTTCAATTTCCGTAATAATACTTTGCTCAGAGCGACTCTGGATGATTCGCCCTTCATGCTCCGTAATGGAACAAAAAGTGCAGCCGCCAAAACACCCACGCATAATATTGACGGAGGTTTTTATCATTTCGTAGGCAGGAATTTTCTTTTTTCCATAAACTGGATGCGGAACCCGTGCATAGGGCAATGCAAAGATATAGTCCATTTCCTCTGTGCTTAAGGGGACCGCGGGTGGGTTAACCCATACCTCTCGTTTTCCATGCTTTTGAATCAAGGCTCTCGCGTTATGAGGGTTGCTCTCCTGATGCAGTACACGCGAAGCATGTGCATAAAGTACCGGGTCTTTCGACACTTTCTCAAATGAGGGAAGTCGAATGCAGGTTCGTGCCGGGTTCAAATCCTGTTCCCAACGGCGCAATGGCATGGGCACAATGCGTACAGGCTCTGCACCGCTGTCTGTTATTTGCTGATCATTTTTATCACATTGAGCCTCGGGAAAATATTCATACGGGCTGGGTATCGCTTCAACCGTTCCCGGCCAGTCTACTCTTGAGGAGTCAAGCTCAACATAGCCCTCCGGGGTATGCGGCAGGATCACCGTGGAGCCGCGAAGGTCCCGTATCGATCTGACCTGCTCGCCAGCGGCCAAGCGGTGGCTCAGATCCACAATGGCCCGCTCGGCATTGCCGTACAGCAGAATATCTGCAGTGGAATCTATCAGCACGGAACGACGCACTTCATCGCTCCAGTAATCGTATTGAGCAATGCGACGTAAACTGGCCTCAATACCACCAATCACCACCGGCACATCTTTCCAGGCCTCTTTACACCGCTGGCTGTATACGGTCACCGCACGATTGGGACGCTTGCCACCCTCTCCCCCCGGAGTATAGGCATCATCGTGACGAATTCGCAGGTCTGCGGTATAACGATTAATCAGGGAGTCCATATTCCCGGCAGAGACACCGAAATACAAGTTTGGCTTACCCAGGCGCATAAAGGCTTCAGCACTGCGCCAGTCCGGCTGGGAAATAATACCCACACGAAAGCCGTTGCTTTCCAGCAAGCGCCCGACCAGGGCCATGCCAAAGCTCGGGTGGTCCACATAGGCATCGCCGCATACGAGAATGATGTCGCAGCTATCCCAGCCTAGCTGGTCCATTTCTTCACGGGAGGTAGGAAGAAACGGCGAAATACCGTAGCACTCGGCCCAATAGCGAGGATAATTTTGCAATTTGGCGGCATTAATTTGCGGCATAGATGATCCAAATATAAACTTGTATACACTTACAAAATCCAATTTCGGCTTTTTTAAGCGCTTTTTGACTGTGTAAATTTACAACAGCCTGTTTGCTGTATAATCTGCACCAACTATACAAAATACAAAAAACGATACGAGTCTTTTCAATGAGTTTTGAGTCTGGCAATCCACAGATCGCTTTCAACCGCTCAACATCAGAGCAAATCTTCGATTACCTGCGCGACGAAATAATCCGCATGGACCTGCTGCCTGGAGAAAAAATCCCTGAAAACCTTCTGGCTGAGAAGTTCGGTGTGAGTCGAACACCGGTCCGCGCCGCCCTTGCGGAGCTCTCATCAAAAGGTTTTGTGGAAATTCGCCCCCAGCGCGGAACCTTTGTCACCAAGCTGAGCATAAACCTGATCCTTGAGGCTCGCTTCATTCGCGAGGCTCTGGAAGTCGCCGTGGTGTGCCATGTAGCTGAAAATCCACCCCCAGGCATTATCGACAAATGCGAGGAAGTCTTCAGCGAGCAGGCCGACTCCGCCAAAGCTGGTGATCCACTGAAATTCCAGCGCCTCGATGATAAGTTTCACGCTGTGCTCGCCGATGCTACAGGCTTCAACCGCATCAGCAAAGTCATTGAGGCAGAAAAAGCCCATATGGACCGGGTGCGAAACCTTAGCCTGATGGAGTTTTCCGGTCAGTACGATCACGTGCTAGAACAGCACAGAGTGATCATAAGCGCTATCCAGGCTGGCTCCAGCGACAAAGCCAAAGTAGCAATGGAGACACATATGAGGGACGTATTTACCATTTTGAATGTCGCCCCAGAGAAACATCCAGAGTACTTTTACTAGCGCCAAGGCACCTCTTATTTCACTGGCTATCGATTAGACTATTAACCCTGCGTGAGCCCTAGGTTCATAACGGTGCATTACTGCACCGCCTAACCCTCATAGAGCCTCGACGGGTTAATAGCTTGAATGCCACTGGAAAAGCACACCCAATGGCCCAATAATAGAACGCTCAGCCAGTTCTCGGAGGTATTTACCGTGCAGGTAAACAAGCCCGTTAGTGTCGTCAGCGACCCCGTTTGGGCAACCATTCGCCAGGAAACACAGCGCGAGGCAGAAAACGAGCCAGCGCTCGCAAGCTTTCTGCACGCAACAATTCTTAATCATACCAGTCTCGAAAGCGCTCTGAGCTTCCATCTGGCCAACAAGCTGGCCAGCCCCGCGATATCAGCGCTGCAAATACGGGAAATAATTGAAGACTCCTTCAGCCGCAACGATTGCGTTGGCGACGCTGTGCGCGCGGATATTAAAGCCGTGTTCGAACGGGATTCCGCCTGCGACTCCTACCTGATTCCCTTTCTTTACTTCAAGGGTTTTCACGCATTGCAGTCCTACCGAGTGGCTCACTGCCTTTGGAACAGGGACAGAAGGTCGCTTGCCTATTTTCTTCAAAGCCACATTTCGATCACTTTCGGCGTTGATATTCACCCCGCGGCAAAGCTTGGCAAGGGCATTATGCTTGACCATGCCACCAGCCTGGTTATCGGAGAAACTTCCGTGGTGGAAGATGATGTCTCCATCATGCAACAGGTGACCCTGGGCGGAACAGGAAAAGAAGCTGACGATCGGCACCCGAAAATCCGTCGAGGAGTGCTGATAAGCGCAGGAGCCAAAATTCTGGGCAATATAGAAGTGGGGGAAGGCGCGAAAATTGGCGCCGGCAGTGTCGTTCTCAAATCAGTACCGCCTCACACAACGGTGGTGGGGGTACCCGCAGAGCCTGTTGGTAAACCACAAACCGAAGCGCCGGCGCTGGATATGAACCATCAGATTAACTGTGATCGCTGAAAGCCATAACCTGGCTGATGTGTCCCTTCCCCAGAAGGCACATCAACAGGCGATCCACCCCCAGGGCGACGCCTGCACATGCGGGCAGTCCAGCCTGTAAAGCTTGCAGCAGTGAAGTATCCGGCTCAATGGCAACTTTGTTCATTTGTTTACGTAGCATGCAATCCGATTCAAAGCGCCGCTTTTGCTCTGCAACGTCCCTCAGCTCCCAATAGCCATTTGCCAGCTCTACGCCTTTCCAATACACCTCAAAACGTCGGGCTACTAACTCCCCCTGGGCATTTTCTTTGATTTGCGCCAGAGCACTTTGACAAACCGGGTAGTCAAAAATGACTGTCAAGCCCTTCAAACGCGGCTCTACCAAGTGGGTAAACAATAAATCCAGCCAGCTTGCTTTAGGCTCATTCGTCCAGTCCACATCCAGCTTAGACTTCGCCACTTCTCGCAGCTGCTCAACAGACGCACGATGGGGATTGAGCGCGCACGCATCTTCGAACAAATCACCGTAGCTGGTCTGTGTTGCTTCCACTTGTTCAAAGCTCCTGATCAGAGCAAGCAATTCATCGGCGAGCTGGCGATCATCATATTCAAGCCGGTACCACTCGAGCATGGTAAATTCAGGGTTGTGCAAACGGCCGGTTTCATCGCTGCGGTAGGCTTTAGCAAGAGAATAAATGGAGCCACTACCCGCCGCCAACAAACGCTTCATGTAATATTCAGGCGAAGTTTGCAGATAACCACCACTTTCAAGCACCAGGCTTTCAATATGAGGGTCGGTCACAGTGGTGCGAGAAAGCGCGGGCACCTCCACTTCCATAACACCCTGTTGCGCAAAAAAAGCCCTGATTCTAGAAAGGATGATTGCGCGCTTTTGCAGTGTTTCGATAGTAGCAGAGGGTTGCCAGGGCATTTTTACTCCTAGAATACGCTGCCGTTTTTAACACCATAAAAAACCACAAAGGCCAGCTGCAAGCTGGCCTTTAAGGTAGCTTTAAACCAGTTTAATACGCGCTTACTTGTTAGCTCTACCCAGGTATTCACCTGTGCGGGTATCTACCTTTACGGTTTCGCCCTGAGACAGAAACAGGGGTACTTTAACCACAGCACCCGTAGATAAGGTGGCAGGCTTTGTTCCGCCCTGCGCAGTATCACCTTTCAAGCCGGGATCTGTCTCAACTATCTCCAGCTCAACATGGTTAGGAGGTATAACAGCCAGAGGAGAACCATTGTAGAGTGTGACCACTACAGTATCTTCTTCGCGCAACCACTTGGCCGAGTCACCCACAACATTTGCATCACCCTGATACTGTTCAAAGGAATCCGGCTCCATGAAGTGCCAGAACTCTCCATCGTTGTAGAGGTATTGCATGTCTTTATCCATCACATCGGCCCCCTCAAGGGACTCCCCCGATTTGAAAGTACGTTCCCATACACGGCCGGTTTTAAGGTTCTTGAGCCTAACTCGGTTAAAAGCCTGACCTTTACCAGGTTTTACGAACTCGTTCTCTACGATGGAACAGGGATCGCCGTCCAGCATGACTTTGAGCCCGCCCTTGAATTCGTTGGTGGAATAGCTTGCCATTTAACTCTCTCTCTATGTTTTGAATGTCTCTTTGCCCCACAGAATCGCGCGCATTATACAGTAGCCGGCTGCCGGGTCTATTCCGCGCCCCCTCGCATAGTGCTGGCACTTCAAATTCAGGGGCAGCCTGTGCCATTATTCGCCGCCAGTCCTTTACCGTCAGAATATGTCCATGACTGCAAGTAAACTCGATCAGGCCACCACTATAGACGTCAACCCTGCAGCCTGCTGGCAGGAAACGCTGCGCAGGGCCATTACATCTCCAGAAGAACTGTTTGAACGGCTCAAACTCCCTGCAAAACTGCTCGCGGGAGCCAAAGCCGCAGCTGAACTATTCCCATTGCGGGTACCACTGCCATACCTGGAGCGAATTGAAGCGGGCAACCCCAGCGACCCTTTACTGCGACAAGTGCTGCCTTTAGGCCTTGAGCAACACACCAGCATGGGTTACTCAGACGACCCCCTTGGCGAAAAGGAGGCCAACCCGGTTGCCGGGCTTATCCACAAATATCATGGGCGGGTATTGTTGATAGGCTCACCACAGTGCGCTGTTAATTGCCGCTATTGTTTCCGCAGGGCATTTGATTATCGCAGTAACACGCCATCTCGCAGTGAATGGCAAACGGCGATTAACTACATTGAATGCGACAACAGCATTGAGGAAGTAATTTTCAGTGGTGGAGACCCTCTGTCTTTAAGCGATCGCCAGCTGCAATGGCTAATTGAGCGCGTCAGCGGCATTAAGCATGTAACACGGATTCGTTTCCACTCACGGCTGCCCATCATGGTGCCATCAAGGGTGAGTGACGAGCTGCTCGCTATTCTTTCATCAATACCAATACCTTGCACCGTAGTGCTCCACTGCAACCATGCTCAGGAGATTGATGAGCATGTTCAGTATGCACTCAAGCAACTGCGCCAGGCCGGGCTGACACTGTTAAACCAGGCGGTGCTGCTGAAGTCCGTTAATGACAGCGCAAACAGCCTCATTGCGCTAAATAAACAGTTGTTTCGCAGCGGTGTACTCCCTTACTATCTGCACTTAATGGACAAAGTAACCGGCTCAGCACATTTCGAGGTGCCCGAAGCAATTGGCAGGCAAATTCATAAGGATTTGCAGGCCGCATTACCTGGTTATCTGGTGCCAAAACTGGTCAGGGAAGAGCGCGGCGCAATATGCAAAACGCTGGTGCAATGAATGCACCGCCTCTGTGTCGAGCACTCGCTCGCACCTCAGATAACTCCCTGAAACTTTCCGCGCCAGATATTGGCGCTATACTCAAGGTATTTAGGGATGGAACTATCCTTCAGTAATATGACACAACACAACCTTCATCAATTTGTAGAAGCGCTTAAACTGGCGCCGGCAGATCTTGGCAAACTGTCTTTTTGTTCAAGCAAAAAGACAGTGAAGGTACACGAATGGGTGGAAGAGCTTCGAGCAACACAAGCTTCGGAAACCAGCGCATTACTATACCGGGCACTGCCGGAATTTTCGCGACTGAAAGTCGATACCGAAACACGCCTGGAAATGCTTGATTTGGTCCGCCCCGTCGCGCAACACACGATTGAAAGCCTGACCAGGGAGTTTCTTTGCAAGCCCATCAACGCTTCAGACGACGCGCAACGCTCGGCGATCATAGCGCAGGCCTTGCAGCGCTCGATGATCGATGGCTATGCAAAATGCATAGAAGAGCTGTGCGCTCTTAAGCGTTTTCGCGCCACCACAAAAGACGCCCTATCCAAGGCCCTGCACCGGGCAATCAGCGGAATCGGGCATCTGTTTTTCCGCAGCTATCAGCTCTACATTCCGCAGCCAGAGGGCTTTTGGCACAAACTTCATGCCCTGTTTCAAATCGCTGACTATTTCGACGTACTGGCTACCGCGGTTCTCGATCCAACGCTTAACACTACCCGTGCCACCAATGTGCAATCTGCCTATATGAGAGTGTTGCTGATGGCCACGGCAAACCTCAATCAACTAAGCCCCAAGGATATTTCACATATTTATGATGCTTTGGAAACGTGGGCACAATACGCGCGTTTACACCCCAGTACCCACCAGGATACAGACCTTTTTTATCTGGTAAACATTTCCGGTGATCAAGCGCCTATCTATCGCTCGCGCTTTGACGGCAGCGAAGGTGACCGGGTACTGCAACTCAACTTTAAAGTGCTGGTTAGCCTGTTAAGCAAGCTTTCTCCAACCCAGGAATCCACTGCTCCCGAAACCAGCGAAAGCCATAGCCTGCCGCCTGGCTTCCAACTGGTGCTGCTGGATCACCTCATACATTGCTGGAGCAGCATCGCACAGCGTCAGCAGGACCGGCGAAATGTTCAAGGCAAGGCGGAAGTCAGCATCGGACTGGTAAACGCCCATTCTTGTGTTAGTGGTCAGGCCTTCGAGGAGTTTATTGAAAACGAAGATTTAAGTGGTGAGTTCGGGCAGCAAATACTGGAAGCTATTTCTCCCGGCATTGGCGCAAGTTCAAACGGCGGGCAGAAGCGCCACCAAAGCCATGAAGTGAGTGTGCAAAATGTAAGCGCTGGCGGCTATTGCCTGTTGTGGAAAAAAGACATGCCCTCCAGACTTCAGGCGGGCGAACTTATCGCCATTAAAGAAAAAGGGCGGCATAGCTGGTGTATCGGCGTAATCCGCTGGATACGACAGTTTAAAGACAGCTCACAGCTGGGCATTCAACTGATCGCCAACCGCCCCAGGGCTTATGGTGCGGGACAAATGTACGATATGGGCGGTTACGCCGACTACATGCGCGCGTTTGCGATTCCTGCGGCAAAGAATGGCAGCCAACCAGCATCACTGCTAATGGCTTCGGCACCTTTTAAGGAAGAAGACAAGGTTAAGCTCTTTGATGGTGAAAAAAACTTCAAAGTAAGGCTTACGAAAATCCTGTTTAGCACAACTACAATACAGCAGTTCGCCTACCAACCCATAGAGGTTCCAAAAAGCCGTTCTCCCGAGAGAAAAAGAGCGGACAACCAGGGCTTTGATGACCAATGGGAGTAATAGCGGATATTGATGTCAGTCACTCACCGAGGTCAATTCCGTTTTGCTGCCATTGCCACTGGGGCTATACTTATATTTCCAGTAAACTTGCGCACTTTGGATGATTAGACGCGCGGGTTCTAACCAGGCCTGTGTAGGAGTTTGTTTGTATTGTAATACGATCAAAATCCAGCCAAAGTAATACTGCCAGCAGGAAACGACTTATCGGCCCTTATGTCTCAAACAAAAACAATTAGATTGCTGATCCTCAACGACTCCCGATCCGAAGCTGAACGCTTAATCAGCATGCTTCACAGTGCAGGCAGACCGGTGAGGGCACAACATGTTGACAGCGAAGACGTTCTCAAGAAGCTGTTGCAGGAAAAAGTCTGGGACATGATGATCGGGCTGGACAGCAGTAAGAGCCTTAGGCCTGTGGACGCAATACGCTTGATTCAGCGCCAGAATAAAGATGTTCCCTTTATTCTGCAGACGGACAACGAGGGTACACAACCCGTCGTTGAAGGTATGAAGCTAGGCGCCTCGGACGTTGTACGCTTGGACGAGGATCAACACCTGCTGCTGGTAATCGAGCGAGAGATTAACAATCGTGAACAACGAGACCTGCGCCGCTTCGCCGAACGCCGGCACAAAGAGATCGAACGGCGCAACCAGCAACTGCTGGATAGCTCCAGAGATGCGATTGCATTTGTTCAGGATGGGATGTTCCTCTACGCCAATGAATCCTTCACGGAGCTTTTCGGCCAGGAAAACCGCGATGAACTGGAGTGCATGCCCGTCATCGACCTCATTCACGAAAGCGACCAGGGTAAAATCAAGCGCTTCCTTAAAGATTTCACACTTAAAGGCAGCGAAGTTGACACAACAAGTATTGAGTTTGCCGTTGCACTGGAAGATGGTAGCCAACGCCCCCTGAAAGTGGACGTACGCAAGTCGAGCTACGATGAGGAGCTGTGTATACAGTTCCTTATTCGCGCCAGCTCCAACAATAATGAGGAGCTTGAAGCACAACTAGAACAAATTAAAAACCAGGATCTTGCTACAGGCCTTTACAATAAGAACTATTTTATTGACGCGCTGCATTCGGCGGTTGATGACGCAGCGGAAAACAGTCATAGCAGTGCACTCTATTGTATTGGCATCAGTAAATTTAGTGATACTGTCTCAAGCAAAGTCGGCGTTGCTTCCTCCGACATAGTCCTTGGCTCAATAGCGGCCTTTGCCAACTCTCTCACCGCAGACAGCGACACCCTTTGCCGCTATGGCGAAACCAGTTTCATGCTTTTGAGCCACAAAATCGACGCCGATAGCGCGCTGGAAAAGGCACAAACCCTTTGTAAAAAACTCACCGACCATGTCGTGGATATTGACGGCTCAACCTTGCAGTTTAACTATGCCATTGGTGTTTCAGTCATAAACGAAACAACCGCCAACGCGGAATTGCCTATTAACCAGGCATTAAAAGCGCTGAAGTCATCTATCGCCAATACAGAAAAAAATCAACTCCCCGTAAAACTCTACGAACCTGAGAGTAAAGAAGAGAAGAAACAGGATATTACCAATATGGTTCAGCGAGCCATAGACACTGGCCGCTTCAAACTCCTGTTCCAACCCATTCTTAGCCTCCGAGGTTCAGACAAAGAGCATTACGAAGTCTTGCTAAGGATGGTGGATGACCAAGGGAATGAGATGTCCCCTAACGAGTTTCTTACGGAAGCGGCAAAAATCGCTGCCACCACGAAGATTGACCGCTGGGTGATACTGGAGTCCATTAAAGTGTTGTCAGAGCATCGCAAAAACGGCAATCAAACACATTTGATTGTTAACCTGAGCAGAGAGTCCGTGCTCGACTCAACCCTTGCTCCCTGGCTGGCAGTTGCTTTTAAAGCTGCTGGCTTACCAGCCGATGCCATTATCTTTCAGTTAGCCGAAATCGATGTCAATGACCACCTGAATGTTGCGGCTGCATTCACAAAAGAGGTCGCCAAAATCGGCAGCTCCTGCAGTATTTCGCGCTTTGGCTGTGCCTTGAACCCGATGAATGCACTTAGCCATGTTAAGTGCAGCCATATTAAAATCGATGGCTCTTTCACCCAGGAACTGCAAAACGCCAGTGAAGATGCTGCACAAAATATCAACGAACTTGTCAGCCAACTTCACCAGGAAGATAAAATTACCATTGTACCGTTTGTGGAAAACGCCAGCGTGCTATCCAGGCTGTGGCAATCTGGGGTGCATTACATTCAGGGTTATTACCTGCAGGGCCCAACGGATGCGATGAACTATGACTTTGATACTGAAAGCTAAATACTGCTTAAAACGGTGAGTTTAAGCTCCGTTTCCGAAAGGCAATAAAACATCCAATCGCAGAAAAGCCTCAGTCTAGCTCTCTCACGCGAAATCGCATTAAAAATAATATTGCGTCGAGTCCAAGCGTAGAGATTGACTGTTTTGCCTCTGCACGGACCAGCGGTTTCGCCCTGAATGCGATGCCGAGGCCCGCTATGCTCAACATAGGTAAATCGTTCGCACCGTCACCAACGGCCACCACCTGCTTTAATGAAATACCTTCCTTCTCCGCCAGGCTTTTCAACAGCTCCGCTTTACGCGCACCGTTGACAATGTCGCCTTTCACTTTCCCGGTTACTTTTCCATCAACAATATCCAACTCATTGGCATACATATAATCGATGCCCAGTTTGGCCTGTAAGTAACGGCCGAAATAATTGAACCCCCCGGAAAGAATTGCCGTTTTATAGCCAAGATTTTTCAAGGTACTAATGAGCCTTTGCGCACCCTCTGTGACCGGTAGCTGTTCTGCAATAGCTTTTAATACAGACTCGTCAAGCCCTTTTAACAAGACCATACGTCGCTGAAAGCTCTCATTAAAATCCAGTTCACCGCGCATCGCAGCTTCTGTAATTGCTGAAACCTGATCCCCCACACCCGCAGCTTTTGCTAACTCATCAATCACCTCAGCCTCAATCAGGGTGGAATCCATATCGAAGCACACCAGACGGCGGGTACGGCGGTACATGTTGTCTTCCTGGAAAGCGATATCCACATCCATCTCGGAGGCAAGGTCGGCAAAATCAGCGCGTAAAGCAGAAATATCTTCAACACTCCCCCGCGCTGAAAACTCTACACAAGCAATTATTTTGTCATCAACCTGATCGAGAGGAACACGGCCAGACAATCGGCTGATATTGTCGATATTCAAGCCATGCCGGGTAACAATGCTCGTTAACGCAGAAATTTGACTTGCTGATACCTTTCTCGCCAGCAGCGTAATAATGTGCCGTTCTTTGCCCTGGTGACAAAGCCAATCAGCATAACTTTCTGAACGGATTGGCTGGAAACGCACCTGCATACCCAGCTCGTGCATGGAATACAAAATATTCTTCACCAGCGGCGCTGCCTGACTTTCCTCCGGGATATCCACCAGGATTCCCAGGGAGAGGGTATCGTGTATTACCGCCTGACCAATATCCAGAATATTGGCTGAACCCTCAGCAAGTATCCGGCTGACTGTAGAAGTAACACCCGGCTTATCCTGCCCGGAGATGGTAATTAAAATGAGTTCACGCACAAGCTCTTCCGTATTCTGGTAAAGTTCGGTGCAGCATTATAGAGGAAGCCACTTGCGGCGTGTAAAGCCAATTTTTTAGTAGCTTCAGTATGAGGAATTCGATTTGAAACTACACTTTCGCGGCTTGTCGCCATTGGCAGGCTGTTTATTTGGCTTGATAAGCGGCATCGCTCTAAGTCTGATGCTGATAGTCCCTGGATCAATACAAAGCCATCAACAACAAGCTCAAAACTATGGCCAGGCACTTGCAGCTATGGCGGCCTCCCAGGCCATTGACGCAAGCTTTAACCATGACCTGGTGCGCCTGCAGGTGATACTGGAAGATGTGATGAAAAATCCAGGTACCCATCTGGCCACTATTCACGATGTGGAAAACAAACTGCTGGTGCAGGCCGGCGACTCGCGAACCAGCGGAGGTGAAAGTTTTACGGCTCCCATCGTGTTACATGACAGTATCGCAGGCTACGTTTCCGTATCCCTGAGCCCGGACAGCCCCGAGGCGAATAAAAATACTGCCATATTCAGCATCGTATTAATCCTGCTATTTATATTCCTGGCGTGGGAGCTCTATCGCTATGGAACATTTCAACTGGAGTTTATGCAGGTAGAAACCGCTCAGGAAGCAGAGAAAAGCCAACAAGAGGTTGAGACTGAAGCAGAACCGGATTGGCCCAAGGTTTACAGCATCATCCATTTAAAAAACCTTGAGGTACTGCAACAGCAACTCAATGGAGAAAACCTGCGGCTCACCCTTGGCTGCGTGGAGCAGACTATCGCCGATGTCCTCGCACTCTATAATGGCGCTGGTTTTGAACGCCTGGGCGACCAGTACCGGCTCACCTTCGCCGCCAACGACACCACCAATGAGGCCTTGTTTCGAGCTGCTTGCAGCGCATGGCTGATTGTTGAACTCAGCAGTATTGTCAACAATATTCCCCTGGATCTGGCCGCATTTGTTTCCGCCAACCAGGAGGACCTGATTCCAGCAAACCTGCCTATCGCGGGCCTGGTGCTGGAATCCCAGGCAGCCTCCGATGAACTCATCTGCAGGCGCCTTAAATTTCTGAATGTGAGTTCAGATAACGAAAGAAAAGTTGTTGCCGGGTTTGAGCAACCCTTCCAATCTCTACTCGAAAAACAACGCGCCCAACTGGCGCAGCTTGCTTGTTAATTTGGCAATAGTTATTTGTTAAGTTAATAGGCTATGCACGTATTTGCCCCTCAGAAATACTGCGGAATACTCCCGGTCCATGGACTAAGGGACCACCGCAGGCCACTCATACCGCCGTAGCAGTATGTATTTACGCTGCGCAACAGTCTGTCTGGTGGAAGCCCTGCTACTGTCCGAAGGTTCTCCCTCCGCTTTCCAGATAACGCAGCTCTTGTTCGCTGGGTTCACGCATCAGCACTTTGTTGCGATGCGGAAAGCGGCCAAAGCGCTCAATCAACTCCCTGTGCTGAGCTGCGTACCTGGCCGTCCCTTTGATATAGCTCCTGTAAGGCTCAGCAGACCTGTCCACCAGGCCCTGAAACAGTTTCACGCCACTGTCCTGGCGCTTCAGATCTTCGGCATGCTGTAGCGGCATCAGTAAAAAAACACAGTGAAGCGGGTGCATACGCTGATGCAAGCCCCTGGCTAGCGCTGTGTCCATTAATTGGAGTGATAAAACATCGTATTCAAACGCCCTTGCCGAACGCCGGAAACAATTGCGGCTAAACTGGTCAAAGAGCACAATGCCAGCCAGCAGTTGCTGCGCACTTAGAGCCTCGGTCTCAGTTAGCAATTGTTTTGGTACAGTTTCAAACAGGTAGCCGAACTTAGCCGCTATTTCCCTGTCGAAGACTTCGCCACCAGAGTACCAACGACGTGCCACCGTGTTTAAATTTTCTGGTTCATCTACACAATCAGAGAACCAAAACTGAATAATGTCATTGGCAGGAAAAGTTGTCATATAGCAGTAAAACACTTGTCATATTAAAGTCATGAAACGGGATTACCTTTGGCTTGTTGTAACAAATCTGTCGCGAACGCCAAAAAATCCAGCGGGACTAAACAATGATAAACGTTGAACAGGCGATAACAAGCAAGTTTCCTACATTCGCAGCCAAACCAGCGGTAATACGTAGACCAACGCTTAGCCTGCTAAAAAAGCTGGTTCATGAAAAAGAAATAAACAAATTTCTCACTGAACACCAGCATATCCGGGGTATCGAGTTTATCGACCGGGTTTTTGATTATTTCAGCTTTTCATACAGTGTTAGCGAGCACGACAAACAATTTATCCCCACCACTGGCCGGGCGGTCATCATCGCCAACCACCCCATCGGCTCGCTGGATGGTTTAGCGATCCTCAAGCTGATCAACGAAGTTCGAACAGATGTCAAAATTATCGCCAATGACATGTTAATGAACTTCGAAAACCTCAGCGAGCTGTTTATTCCGCTGGATAATATGACCGGCGGCAGCGCGCGCCGCAGCTACAAGCGTGTAATAGATGCACTCAATAATGAACAAGCCGTAATTGTATTTCCCGCCGGAGAGGTTTCTCGGGCTCGCCCCTCTGGCGTTCGCGATACAAAGTGGCGCCCGGGTTTTCTGCACTTTGCCCGCAGGGCGAAAGCGCCGGTGTTACCGGTTCGAATCGGTGCGAAAAACTCACTTCTATTTTACGGCGCCTCAGCAATATTTAAGCCCTTGGGCACAGCTCTGCTGGCCCATGAAATGTTTAACAAGCATTACACCAGCATCCGTTTCAATATCGGCGAAGCAATACCTTATCAGGCCCTGGAAACCAAACAGCTGCAAGACCGCACCCTGGTAAAACGCTTAAAAAAACATGTTTACAAAATTGGCAACAACACCAAGCCATTCACTGCGGAAAAAAAGATAGCCGCTCCTGAATCAATTAAGAAAATTGAACAGGAGCTACAACAGGCACAGCGAATTGGCTCAACTCGGGACAACAACCAAATCTACTTGCTTGACTACAAAAAACAGTCCGCCGTAATTAAGGAAATCGGCCGTTTGCGAGAAATGACTTTTCGCAAAGTCGGCGAGGGAACCGGCCATAAACGAGACCTCGACACCTACGATCGACACTACCGTCACCTGGTCTTATGGAATGCAGAACATAAAGAAATCGCTGGCTCCTACCGCCTCGGGGTCGGTAAAGAAATTCTCGCCAATAAAGGCATGGCAGGTTTCTATACCAGTAGCCTCTATCGCTACTCGCCAGACATGGAACAGTATTTCCGGCAGGGCGTTGAACTGGGCAGAAGCTTCGTAGCGCCAAAATATTGGGGGAAAGCTTGCCTGGATTATTTATGGCAAGGTCTTGGCGCCTATCTGGCCCACAACCCCGATATTCGTTTTTTGATTGGCCCCGTTAGCATGAGCGCTAACTATCCCCGCGATTTGATGGACACACTGGTGTATTTTTATCGTCGCTACTACGCCAGTTCAGACCAGCTGGCAAAAGCCAACCACCCCTACCTGCTTTCTACCGCGAAAATCCAGCAACTCAGTGAGCTCTTCGCCGATAAGGATGCGGATGCGGCTTTTGACTTAATCCAACAGCGCTTCGCGGAAAAAGGCCATAAACTACCGGTACTGTTTAAACAATATACAGCCCTGTTTGAACGCGGCGGCTTTCAATCCATTGTTTTCAGTCGCGATCCGGACTTCGGTGACTGCCTGGATGGGCTCTGTATGGCAGACCTCACAAAGCTGAAAGCCAACAAACGCAAGCGTTATATAAACTGAGCTTTGCCGCAATTGCACAGCCACCCGCAAGCGCCTTGCATTCAACAGCGCCATGGAAGCTGTTGTTCAATCAAATAGCCATGTAATATTGCCCGTTCAGCAATAGCGGGAACCCTTGTTAAATGGCAACCTTCCTCAAAGAGCCTTTTGTGCACTTTCTTTTGATTGGCGGCACCGTTTTTTTACTTAACGTGTTACTGGCAAACCCCGAACCCAGCCCGGAAACGGAAATTATTATTAACAGCGATACCAATGCGCTAGTGAAAGCGAGGCTGCAAAGAAAGCTCTACGACAGCGGAAGGTTTCTGAACGAAGGCTCTGCGGAATATCAAAAAGCGCTGCAAACCGAGCTCGATATTTATGTTCGTGATGAAATTATGTATCGCGAGGGAATCGCCAGAGCACTCGATCACAACGATACAGCGATTAAAAGCCGCATCGCAAGCAAGATGATGACGCTCGCGGTCGAACAGGCAAGCCCCACCCCACCGACAGAAGACGAAATACTTAACTTTTACCAGCAAAATATTGCGCTTTTTTCCTGGCCCCGACAAATCGATATCTGGCAGGTATTTTTTGACAGGGAAAAGCGTGGCGCTGCGAGCCAGACAGGCTGTAAAAATACATGGAAAGCCATTCAAGGCCTTGATGATGAAAAAGCCATGGAAAAAGCTGCAGCCCTGGGCGACCACAGTGCTACCTACCGCCAGGATATGCGCTACCTGGAGTTAACACAATTAATTCCATTATTTGGCGAAAGCGCAGCTGAAAAACTGTTTAGGGCCAACACAAGCGGCTGGATAAACCCTGTTAACAGCGCTGCCGGCTGTCACCTGATAAAGATCCTCAAAATACGCGACGGGGGCTCATACCCTCTTGGCGAGGTGAAAAGGGAGGTGGAGATAAAACTGGAAGAAAAAAGGAACCAACGTGCTATTGAAGCCTTCTACCAACCATTGAAACAGAAATACACCATCATTAAAAAGTCAATATGACAGTCGCTCGAAGCTCTTTAACAAAAACAGTATATGCCTTGATTTTTATAGTCATCTGCTGCATTTCAGCAAGTGCTGTTTCTCACCTGATCAACGCAACGCAGAGCCGGCTCGATATCGTAGAGCAACAAAACCGTCATTACACTATTTTGTGGAAAAGCGCAGATAAAAACCTGCGTCTGGTGATGCCCTCCGATTGCAAAAAGACAGCCAGCGAAGACAACTACCAACACTGGCGATGTGACAATGCGCTGTACGGCAGGAGTATAGAAATTAGCGGTCTGCCACGCAGCGATGCAGAGCTCCTCGCGCGCATCGACCATCAGGGGCGAGTACAGGTTGAGCTATTGTCAGGCAATAACAATGTCATTGAGGTTCAGGCACCAGAAGAGACATCCAGACTTAAAATCGCGGCCAGCTACTTCAAGCTTGGCGTAAAACACATATTACTGGGCTTCGACCACCTGCTATTCGTGTTTGGCTTGCTATTAATTTTGGCCGGGTGGAAATCGCTACTGCTGGCCATCACTGCATTTACCCTTGCTCATAGCATTACGCTCGCCCTGTCAGTACTTAACTTGGTACAGGTTGCCATCGCCCCTGTGGAAGCGGTGATAGCACTCTCCATTGTTTTCCTTGCTACGGAATATGCCCGGCAGCTAAAGGGCATACAAGGCTGGACCTCACGCAAACCCTGGCTGGTTTCTTTTTCTGTTGGGCTATTGCACGGGCTGGGTTTTGCGAGTGCACTGAAAGAAGCCGGCCTGCCCGACAACGAAGTCCCCCTGGCGCTGGTGATGTTTAACCTTGGCGTGGAGATCGGCCAAATTGCCTTTGTGGCTATCACCTTGCCCCTTATCGCGCTCTGCACCAAGGTCTTTTTTAGCCATAGGGTGAGGCACTGGGCCCGTCTAACAGCGGCCTACAGTATCGGTGGCGTCGCTGCTTTTTGGTTTATTGGCAGAAGCCTGAGCAGTATTTGAACTGCCATATCAAAGCTTAATTAGGTGAACTCATTCTCAATCAGGCCAATCGTCTGCTCAGACATGCCTGCATGTGAAACCGATATCATTATTGGCTGCATGACTTGCCTAAAATCCCCACCTATAAAAGCACTATCAAATACAAAAGCTAGGAGAACTCAATGCGAATCAGATGCTTCGCAGTATTGCTAAGTCTTACCGTGGGCGGATGTGACGGAGAAGCAGGCGCCCCTTTTACCGATGCCTTACTGCCCTCGCCGTCGCCAACGGCCGAGTTTGCGCCTGACCCTGAGCCTTCAAGCAGCTCTTCGGGATCTAGCTCATCATCTTCAAGCAGCTCTTCGTCGACAAGCAGTTCCAGCTCAAGTTCTTCCTCTTCTGGTGGGATAGGTAATAGCTCTTCCTCAAGTTCCAGCTCCTCGTCAAGTAGTTCTTCCTCTTCGAGCAGTTCATCCTCAAGTTCCAGCTCCTCGTCAAGCAGTTCTTCCTCTTCGAGCAGTTCATCCTCAAGTTCCAGCTCCTCGTCAAGCAGTTCTTCCTCTTCGAGCAGCAACTCATCCGGCGGAGGTGAAACAGCAAATATTGCCCCGCAGGCAACGGTGACCACCTCTTACGTATCCGGCTGGGAAACGCTCTCCGCCGTGAATGACAGCAGTGTGCCGAGCAACTCAAATGACAAGTCCAGCGGCGCATACGGCAATTGGGACACCCCCAACACACTGCAGTGGGTTCAGTACAGCTGGAACGAAGAATATGAGCTGGAATCCACTGAAATATACTGGTTTGATGACGGTGCCGGTGTACTGGTGCCCACCACCGCCTACCTTGAATATTGGCAGGACGGCGATTGGCTAAAGGCTGACGACCTGCCTCTGATAAAAAACACCTTTAACGAACTAAACCTTACGGGTATTTCCAGCAGCCGCCTGCGCGTCGCCATGCTCAACAGCAGCCAGTCTACTGGCATTCTGGAGTGGCGTGTGTATGGTGATGGAAGCGGTGTTAGCGTTACCCCCGAACCTGCAGAGCCGGGTACTGTGCCTTATCAAGCCATCAGTGATGAATTTACCCACCTCAATATCACCCCCGACAACGCGCTCTACAAAGATTCCGACCGCTTCCGCGCTTATTACGGCGGCGAGGGTAAAACCGGCGCCGGGGAGAACGCAGCCGAAGTGCCCGAAAGTATGATCGACAGCGGCCTTGCTCATATGGAAGCCGCTTATGAATGCTTCGTTAATCAATGGGGTTTCCGTTCGGCTTCACTGCGCTTACAAAGGGATGACGGACCTTATTACAAGCTGAATTTATACTCCACTACCACGCTCAATGCCGGTGGTTCCATGGGCGCCGATGCTGGCATGGGCTTGTGTTTTATTGAATTAAAGAACACCGCCATTAACGCTCCCGGCGTGACCATTCACGAATACGGCCACTGCCTCAATTATTCTGCTTATCGCTGGAACGGCCAAAACGCCACCGGCGCGTGGTGGGAGAGTGTCGCAAACTGGTTTGCAGACAGCTACTTTACAGACTCGATGTGTGAGGACGTGCGCGAAAGCCGGGGCATGAGCCCTAACATGGACACCATTATTAACCTGGAAGCCAATATTGTGTTGTCCTACCTGCCTATTGTACACACGCGCAATTATTATCAGGCATGGCCTTTTATCACCTATATCACGCAGAACCCAGACGGCTACCAGGGTTTGGGGCGGCTGGTATTAAAAGACATGTTTGACAATCACCAGCGCAACGATGAAACACCCCTGCATGTACTGGAGCGTCTAACGCCGGTAAAAGTACAAAGCATTCTCGGGCGCTACTGGGCCCGTATGGCCTACCTGGATATTGACCACCCCAAAGCGCAGGCGCGCTTTCTGAGTACACTGAATGACTTCAATTTCCGCTCTCGCGCCTATTCCAACCTGGACTCTCAGGGAGACAGCCGTTACCGCGTGAAGGCAGAAAAGCAGCCGCAATACGCCGGGGCCAATATTATTCCATTGACCATGAACGACAGCCAACTGAGTGTCGCCATCACTAATCTTGGCAACGGCCAAAGTGACAGTAATTACACCGCTACTCTCAGCATCCGAAATACGGCGTCTGGCAGTGTACGCTATGTAGACCTGGAAAGCGGAACAGGCACCGCATCGATTTCGGCAAATGAAGAAGTAAGCCTGGTGGTGGTTAACACACCAGACAATTTAATTCAGTTTAATGCTTTCACCAGCAATGAGAACCCGGATACGGCATTGGATTACATTGGCTTGAATTACGAGGTGGAAATTGTAGGGGCCACACCGGCTTACTGATCAACAAGCTAAAATCAAATTCCCAGGCTCAAACAAGCCTGGGAGTATGTTTTTCAGGGTTGATGCTTCTGGTGCCGCTCCTTGGTTTCGAGTTTTTTCTTATCACTTTTTTTAAGCAGAACATAGGTTGCACCATAGCTACCATGATGCTTTTGCGCAGTGTGAAAGGCCAGCACTTCATCAAACTGTGGTAACCAGTGAGCAACACAACTTTTAAGTAAAGCGGGCTTATCACGCCCCACACCTTTGCCATGGGTTACCAGGGCACAGCGCACGTCGCTTTCCAGGCAGTCTTTAATAAACTGATAAATATTTCTGCGGGCTTCTTCAACATTCATCCGATGCAAATCAAGACGAGCATCCAGCGTATATTTTCCAAGGCGCAAGTTTTTGAATACACCGTGTTGCACGCCCGGCCGCTGATAGCTCAGCACATCAATGGGGTCTACCAACTCGCTAGGTACCGACAAGGGATCGTCCTTTTGCGCCTTTAATGCCTCCGCAGCCAACCTGCGCTCCTGTTTATCCACATCTTCGTCTTTCTGGCTACGGATATTCACACGCGATTGCTGTTTTATAGGCTTAACATCGTCTCCAAGTAAACGACTGAAATCATCTTTCTCCGACATAACTACCAATACCTGACAACACTATTGGACAATTCGGTAGCAAGGAATATATTCCTGAGTAGGAATTCTCATGCGTTTTTGTGCTACGAAAGAGCGTAACAGCTGATCCAGGGGCTTCATAATATTCGGGTCGCCGTTAATTTCGTATGGCCCTTTTTCTGCAACCGCCTTGATACCATGCTCTTTTACATTACCATCGACAATGCCGGAAAAGGCTCGACGAAGATTTGCAGCTAACTCATTCACAGGTAAATCTTTGTGCAAATCCAGTTGCGACATGTTTTCATGGCTGGGGTTAAAAGGCGTCTGCAATGCCTGATCGATCTTCAACACCCAGTTGTAGTAGAAGGCATCATGCATGTACTTGCGGTATTCCGTTACCCGCTCCATGCCTTCTTTCATTTTTCGAGCAACCTCAACAGGGTCATCAATCACAATATCATAAAGATCCTGAGCTTCTTTACCCAGAGTCAAGCCGATAAACTCATCAATTTGATTAAAATAGTCGGCAGACTTTTCCGGCCCGGAAAAAACAAGCGGGAAAGGCAGGTGTTTGTTTTCCGGGTGCAGCAAAATACCCAAAATGTAGAGGATTTCTTCTGCAGTACCTACACCACCCGGGAATACCACAATACCGTGCCCGCAACGCACAAAAGCTTCCAGGCGTTTTTCAATATCCGGCATTATTACCAGTTCGTTTACGATCGGGTTGGGAGACTCTGCAGCAATAATTCCCGGTTCGGTAATTCCGATGTAGCGGCCGTGAATTCGCTGCTTGGCGTGACCGAAAGTAGCGCCCTTCATTGGCCCCTTCATGGCACCGGGGCCACAGCCGGTACAAATATCGATACCCCTTAAACCCAGCTCGTAGCCAACTTCTTTGGAATAATCGTATTCCACTTCATCAATAGCGTGCCCCCCCCAACAGACCACGATATTGGGCTCGGTATTTATACGTAACAAACTGGCATTACGCAGAATATAAAACACCCCATTGGTAATGCCAGCGGAGGTGGAAAAATCCGCATCTGAATTTTCCAGCAGCTCATTATTGACATAAATAATGTCGCGCAACGCGGAAAACACATGCTCTTTTATACCCTGAACAATTTTTTCGTCGACAAAGGCGTTGGCTGGGGCGTTCACCAGTCGCAGTTTAATACCGCGCTCCTGGGGTACCACTTCAACCGAAAAATCCTTAAAGGCATCCAGCACTTCCTGCGTGTTGTCCATCTCCTCGCCGGTATTTAAAGCAGCCAATGCACAGCGGCGAAAAGACTCATACACTTCGGCGTTAGTGGTATCGATCAGCCGAGCGACTTCATGCTGAGACAGCACATTCAGCGTGCTGTCTGGTGAAATAATGGATGAGACTTTTTCTCCATTAATCTTGTTGTCCACAGCTCAGTTTCCCCTAATGCACATGCCCATGATCAATTTCTTCCTGAGTAGCCTCGCGCACGGCGTCAACACTCACGGAAAAATTCAGTACTTTGCCGGCCAGTTCGTGGTTTGCATCAATGGTTATACCGTCGTCGGCGACATCCTTGACGACAACATGCTGAGTTTCACCATTAGGGCCCTGCGCCTGAAACTGCATACCCACTTCAACCGTTTCGATACCAGCGAACATGTCTTTTGGCAGTGTTTGCACCAATTCAGGTACGAATTCACCGTAACCGTCCTTTGGCTCGACAAGCACCTCTTTTTTGTCGCCGACAGAGCAGCCTATCAACTCCCGCTCCAAGCCCGGAATAATATTGCCCGCACCAGCGAGGAAGTTAAGCGGATCGCGGCCTTCAGAAGTATCAATCACTTCGCCATCTTCGCCGGTAAGAGTGTAGTGGATTGAAACCACGCAGTTGTTTTGAATTTTCAAATGATATTCCTCGGGGGGATTAGAGACAAAGGCGGCAGTTTAACGTAGCAAGGGCAAAATTACGACGAATGCGCACCCGCCGAAAGGCTGTGCTTCAGGAAGGGGTGGTTGCGGCAAGAAACCCCGCAAGCTCATCCCGGGAGAACGAGATGAGCTTGCGGGTAAGCGCGAGGCTATCGCTTTCTTTTACTATGACTGCCTAAAACTACTTACTGGCTCTGTTGGTGATTAGCTCATCAACAACGCTGGGGTCCGCAAGGGTAGATGTATCACCCAGCGCGTCAGTTTCGTTAGCGGCAATTTTACGCAGTATTCGACGCATGATTTTACCAGATCGCGTCTTGGGAAGACCCGGTGCCCACTGAATGATATCCGGTTTTGCTATAGGCCCAATTTCTTTGACACACAGTTTTACAAGCTCTTTCATCAGTTCATCACTGGGATCTTCACCAGACATGAGGGTAACGTAGGCATAGATTCCCTGCCCCTTGATGTCATGTGGGTAACCCACCACAGCGGCTTCTGCCACTTTCTCGTGCAACACCAGCGCACTTTCCACCTCTGCGGTACCCATACGGTGACCGGAAACATTAATAACGTCGTCCACACGGCCCGTAATCCAGTAGTAACCGTCTTCGTCACGTCGGGCACCGTCACCTGTAAAGTAATAGCCGGGGAAGGTTGAGAAGTAAGTCTGCACCAACCGGTCATGGTCACCAAATACGGTACGAATCTGGCTGGGCCAGGAGGCTTTGATCACCAGGCTACCTTCACCAACGCCCTCGATTTCATTGCCTTCAGCATCGAGCAATGCTGGCTCAACACCAAAGAAGGGCTGCGTCGCGGAACCCGGCTTAAGCGCGGTAGCACCGGGCAGAGGGGTCAACATGTGTGCACCTGTCTCTGTCTGCCACCAGGTGTCCATAATTGGGCAACGGCTATCGCCCACCACCTTGTAATACCACTCCCAGGCTTCAGGGTTGATGGGCTCACCCACCGAACCGAGGATGCGAAGTGATTTGCGTGAACAGCGGGTAACAAACTCATCACCCTGCCCCATCAGGGCACGGATAGCCGTTGGCGCGGTGTAAAAACTGGCCACATTGTGCTTGTCCACCACTTGCCAGCAGCGAGAGGCATCCGGATAGGTAGGCACACCTTCAAACATCAAGGTAGTGCCGCCATTCGCCAAAGGCCCGTAAACAATATAGGAGTGCCCGGTAACCCAGCCTACATCTGCCGTACACCAGTAAACTTCACCTTCCTGATAATCGAAGACATATTTATGCGTCATTGCCGCTTGCAGCAGGTAGCCACCGGAGCAATGAAGTACACCTTTTGGCTTGCCTGTAGAGCCAGAGGTATAAAGGATAAACAGGGGGTCTTCAGCGTCCACGGACTCGGCTGGGCAATCTGCACTCACCTCGTCCATCATTTCGTGGTACCACACATCGCGAGAGTCGTCCCAGGCGATATCACCGCCTGTTCGTTTAACCACAATCACATTGGCAACGTTGGGGCAGCCAGCAACCGCTTTATCGGCATTGGCCTTAAGGGGAACGTGACGACCACCGCGTAAGCTTTCATCAGAGGTGATAACCAGTTTACAGTCGGAGTTAATAATGCGGTCTTTGAGCGCTTCGGGTGAGAAACCACCAAAAACAATGGAGTGGATGGCACCGATGCGTGCACATGCCAGCATGGCGTATGCCGCCTCCGGGATCATGGGCAGGTAGATACAGACACGATCACCCTTAATGACACCACGGCTTTTAAAGACATTGGCGAGCTTACACACTTTTTCATGCAGCTCTTTGTAGGTAATTTTCAGATCTTCGCTGGGGTCGTCACCTTCCCAGATAATGGCAACCTGGTCGCCCCGGGTCTCCAGATGACGGTCAATACAGTTATAGGAAACATTTAATTTGCCTCCTGCAAACCAGCTTGCTTCCCCTTTGTGAAAGTCGAACTCGCGAACGCTTTCCCATTTTTGATCCCAGCTTAAAAACTCTTCCGCCTGCGCTGACCAAAACGTGCTCGGGTCGTTAATTGACTGCGCATACATCTGGTCATATTTTTCTTTGTTTATGTGGGCGTTGGCGGCAATAGCCTCGGGTACTGCATACAAATTATCAGACATAGATAGGCTCCATAGCTTTTGGCATTAATTAGAGTTTTGGAACCTCTGGCTGATGCAGTAGTGCCTGCATGCCCTGTGGCGGGTACAAAAGAACATCGTTGAAGCCAGAGTCGCCACCGCATTAGTCAGAGGTTCCTTAGTCTTACAGCAGATTTAGTTATATTTATTTATAGGAATAGATAGCGTCGCGCATTTTGCTGCAAAGCATCATGTGCACTGGCCATCATAGCGCGTTTGCAGGGTAGCAGACACTGAAGGAAGAAGGGAATTCTACTTTGGTTGAGTTGGAACAAACGTAAACCTGAGCTAGATCAAATCTGAATAAAGCAAGATTAAAACAAGGGTTTAAATTAGTACCCCAAGTTTGCTAGGCAACCTGTACAGGTATCGTATTGGCGGTTCGTTCAACGGAGTTATCCTGGTTAAGATATACCAGTTTTGGTTTATAATTGTCCGCCTCTACCTCGTCCATTTGCCCATAAGCGGCAATGATAATGCGGTCTCCAACCTGCACTCGCCGCGCTGCAGCACCGTTCATCGAGATGGTTCGCGAGCCCGCCTCGGCGAGGATCACATAGGTGGACAAGCGCTCGCCGTTATCGACGTTATAGATATCGATGCGCTCGAACTCGCGCAGGCCCGCCAGTTTTACCAGGTCCGCATCGATAGCACAGGAGCCGTCGTACCACAACTCGGCCTGCGTTACACAAGCCATGTGCAATTTACCTTTCAACAGCGTAATTTGCATAAATCTGCCTCGCTATGCCTCCTCAAGTTCGAGAGAGACGTTATCAATTAGTCGTGCGCCCTGGGTATACATGGCACCCAGCACGGTTAGATTCAAGTCGTCATCGGCCGCAGGTTCCAGCGTCTTGCTGTTACATACGGAGATATAGTCAATGCGAAAGCCCGCCGCTTCAATCTGCTTGCTTGCGTCGTGTTCCAGGCTAAGAAAATCACGCTCGCCGCTTTCGATCTGAGCCTTTATCCAGTTTAAAGAACGGTTCAACTGGTTAGCCCTTGGACGCTCATCGGCGGAAATAAATCCATTTCGTGAACTCATGGCCAAGCCATCCGGCTCTCGCACAATGTCACCGGCAACTATCTTAACCCGCATACACAGGTCTTCAACCATGCGCCGTATTATAGCCAGCTGCTGGTAATCCTTTATACCAAACACAGCGATATCTGGCTGAACGATATTAAAGAGCTTGGCAACAACCGTGGTTACCCCTTCAAAATGACCGGGCCGGCTGGCGCCACACAGAACATTGGCCATGGTGGGCACAATTACCCGGGTCTGCTCGTTCATGCCATTGGGATACACTTCGCCCTCTTCCGGGCAAAACAGATAATCACAACCAACGGCTCTCAGCTTCTGGCTGTCGTGCTCCAGGGTACGCGGGTACTTGTCCCAGTCCTCATTCAGGCCAAACTGCAGGCGATTGACAAAAATGCTCACCACCACCACGTCGCACACTTGCTGCGCCTGCTTCACCAGGGCCAGATGGGCATCGTGCAGGTTGCCCATAGTGGGCACAAAACCAACCGTTTTACCCTGCTGACGCGCCTTATCCAGGGCCTTGCGAACGCTCTTGATATGGTGAAATAGTTCCATAGTGCCGATTAGCTTTGATTTGGGGCGGGGATGATACCGTTGCCATCGTATAGCGGCAAGCCAGCGATACTTACTCCTGTTGGGAGAAATACTCAGGTGCAAGGTTGTCAAAGCGGGTGAACTTGCCCACGAAGGCCGCTCGACAGGTGCCTATCTCGCCGTTTCGCTGCTTGCCGAGAATCAGCTCGGCAATACCCTTGTCGTTACTTTCTTCGTTGTAATACTCATCACGATAAATGAAAAGAATCACATCCGCATCCTGCTCGATAGCACCCGATTCCCGCAGGTCCGAGTTCATCGGCCGCTTGTTTGGCCGCTGCTCTACACCACGGTTAAGCTGGGAAAGGGCAATTACCGGGCAATCATACTCTTTAGCCAGGGCTTTCATGGAGCGCGAAATCTCCGAGATCTCCTGGGTTCGCCCTTCGGTATGCCCGGCCACCTGCATCAGTTGCAGATAGTCGATCATGATCATGCTGGGGTTGCCATGCTCGCGGGCAACGCGGCGCACGCGCGCGCGGACTTCATTTGGGGTTAAACCGGCAGTGTCGTCGATAAACAGTTTGCGATCCTTCAACTTGCGGAACGTAGGCTCCAGGCGATGCAGGTCTTCCATATCCAGCTTGCCGTTGCGCAAAGCGCCCTGGTCAATACGGCCGACCGAGGAAATCATCCTCATCACCAGCGAGTCCGCAGGCATCTCCAGGCTGAACACCAGTACAGGCTTGTCCTGGGCAAAGATCGCCGCTTCCACAAAATTAAGTGCCAGCGCTGTTTTTCCCATGGAGGGCCGCGCAGCCAGTACGATCAGTTCGCCGGGCTGCCAGCCAGAGGTCTTCTCATCCAGCTCGGTGAGCCCGGTGGTCAAACCGGTAATATCATCGCCAGAATTAACCAGCTCATCAATCTTGTCAGCGGTCTTTTTCAGCAGTGAATTAACATCCTCAAAGCCGCCATCCTTGGGCCGCTCTTCGGCGATCTCGAGCACCTTCTTTTCGGCCATCTGCAGCAAGTCATCAGAGGCCAGACCAGCCGGATTAAAACTGGCCCTGCTGATTTCAGTCGCGGCAGAGATTAACTGGCGAAGCGTCGCCCGCTCGCGAACAATGCGCGCGTAGGCAACCACGTTGGCACTACTGGGAACGTTGGTTACCAGATCCGTGAGGTAGTCAAGGCCACCAACAGACTCCAACTCTTCTGTCTGCTGCAGGTGCTCTGAAAGGGTGATGACGTCAATCGGCTGGTCGCGCTCGATAAGCACGATCATGCCGCGAATTATCTTACGGTGCGCTGACTTATAAAAATCCTGCTCGGAGAGCACTTCCACAACAGCATCAAAAGCACTGGCATCCTGCATCAGGCCGCCCAGTACGGATTGCTCGGCCTCCAGTGAGTGGGGCAATACAGAGCCCGCCTCCAGTTGTCCAAGGGCAGCCAGGGGAGATTCCGTATGTAATTCTGCTGTGGATTCAGACATTTTTGCTTTCTTAGAGACGAAAAAAGGCGCAGTTCAAAACAGCTCTCGCTGCATTCAAACTGCGCCTACTTTATCTTTTTCACAAAGCTGTGAGAAGTACGATTACTCAGCTTCGATAATCAGCTTAACAATCTGGGTTACGTCTACATGCAGCTGGATATCGATTTCGTACTCACCAACTTCACGCAAAGTACCCTGTGGCAGCTTCACTTCAGATTTGCTCACTTCAACACCGGCAGCTGTGATCACGTCTGCAATGTCTCGTGCACCCACAGAACCAAACAGCTTACCTTCGTCACCGGCTTTTGCCGTAATGGTGATATCACCTTTGGCTTCAAGCAGCTTGGCACGGCCTTCTGCAGCCGTTTTGCGGTCTGCGGCGGCGGCTTCAAGCTCGGCGCGACGGGCCTCAAACTCAGCAAGATTTTTGTCAGTGGCAGAGATTGCCTTACCGGAAGGCACCAGAAAGTTGCGGCCAAAACCGGCCTTCACTTTAACCTTGTCACCAACGGTACCCAATTTGCCAACTTTTTCGAGCAGAATAACTTCCATCTCGGTTTCCTCTAATGTTTCAGCCTTTTGGCTGTAAATTAAATCTCTTTCTGTAATCAATCCAAACATCTGACAGGCCAATTACCGCGAGCATAACCGCTACCAGCGGCAGTGCCAGGTAGAGCACCACCAAAGGTGCCTTCCCCATGGACTTAACACTCACAAGCAGGTGTATTAAGCCTAAAGCTGCAACCAGCGGTGGCAAAACGAACAGCCATTGCCAATACAGGTATTGCTCTCCGGCCCACTCGCAATAAAAAAACCCGAGCATACAGGCCATAGCCAGCGGCATGGACAAACGCAGCGAATACAGCTCTTTGCGCAAGCCTCCGGGGTTATAAAGCAGCGCCTGCCACAAACGCCCCAGCAGCAAACCCAACAGCGAATAAACACCGGTTGAAAACGCGACGCCACCTGCCAGGGTTTTGGCATTGAGGCCACGCAGGGCCGCTTCCATGTCTGCTCTTACCTGCTCCGGCTGTTGCTCCAGCACAAACTGATAAGAACTCACGATGCTCTCAACAGGGTTCACCACTAGCAGCATGGCTACTATCGACGTTAACATACTGAAGGCCACTAACGCGGCCAATGTCATCTGCCAGCTTACGGTGTATCGCAATACCGCAGCAACACAAAACGCTACCAGTACTGCACCAGCGCTAACATAGAGCACGTATGGCATTACCTCATTGGCTGCAAACATGGCAGCCATCAGCGCTATCGCGGCCAGCGCCAATACTGCGCCTTCCTGCCACCCTCTCCTGAGGGTTACCAGCCCAATAGCGGCCGGTGTGAATAGTGCCAGTAGCGGGATAATACTTCCCACCAGAACCACCAGCATTGCCTGCAAGCGCCCACGCATCGTAAATTCAGCAAGCGCGCGCATCATTGCCTTCTGGCCCTTTTGTTAAAATTGATTACGATTAAATTACTCGTGCGCATCCGTGTATGGCAACAGGGCCACATAACGTGCACGCTTGATGGCAGTAGCCAACTGACGCTGATACTTCGCCTTGGTTCCGGTAATACGGCTTGGAACAATCTTGCCGGTTTCGGAAACGTAGGCTTTCAGCGTGTCCAGATCTTTATAATCGATTTGCTTTACGCCTTCAGCAGTAAAGCGGCAGTACTTACGTCGTCTGAAAAATCGAGCCATGATTATTTCTCCTCACCGTCGGTTTCTTCGCTGGCAACTTCTGCCTCAGGAGCAGCAGCTTCTTCAGCGGGCTTTTCTTGAGCTTCAGCAGTTTTCTTTGCTTCGTCTTCAGCGGCCGCTTCTGCAGCACGACGCTCAGCGCGGTTTTTGCGCTCGCGGCTTTCTTTCTCAGCTTTCTGGATGGGAGACTCTTCAGTGACAGCCTCATCACAGCGGACGATCATATTTCGCAATACAGCGTCGTTGTAACGGAAGTTGGTGGTGAGCTCGTCGATGGCTTCGTTGTTGCACTCAACATTCATCAGCACGTAGTGTGCTTTGTGAATTTTGTTGATGGAGTAAGCCATTTGGCGGCGGCCCCAGTCTTCCAAACGATGCACCGTACCGCCGCTATCTTTAACGGTGGAGGTGTAGCGCTCGATCATACCGGGCACCTGTTCGCTCTGGTCAGGGTGGACCAGGAACACAATTTCGTAATGTCGCATTGTAGCTCCTTACGGGTTAAAGCTTCCTACCTTTTTAATTGGATTAGCAGGTAGTGAAGCAAGGAGTAGGAATGCCCAAATATCAGGCACTCACTAGGTTTTGGGGCGCGGATTGTAAGCAGAAGCGGGGCAAGATGCAAGTGCACAGCAGCGATTAGAGCCCGTTTACACTAAGCCTGGTTGCGCTGACGCAAGACCTCAAAGAGCACGATACCGGTGGCAACGCTCACATTAAGACTGGAAACGGTGCCTATCATGGGGATTTTCACCAGTTCATCGCAGGTTTCACGGGTGAGGCGACGCATGCCATCACCTTCGGCCCCCATCACAATAACGCGCGGACCAGTGAGCCGGGCCTGATGAATACTTTGCTCAGCCTCGCCGGCGGCACCAGCCACCCAAAGGCCTTTCTGCTGTAACTGCTTAAGGGTTCTTACGAGGTTGGTTACCACCACCAGAGGTACTGTTTCTGCAGCACCGCATGCCACCTTGCGAGCGGCTTCATTTAAACTGGCGGAGTTGTCTTTGGGAACAACCACAGCGTGCACACCGGCCGCATCTGCCGAGCGCATACAGGCCCCGAGGTTGTGCGGATCTGTTACGCCGTCCAGGGCAAGGATAAACGGCTCGGTATCGGTTTGCTCCGCCAGCTCCAGCAAGGCTTTCTCATCGTAGTGCTTACCCGGCTGAGCCAGCACCAGTACTCCCTGATGATTACCCTCGCACATACCATCCAACTCGGCCCGCTCAACCAGTCGCGGCTTTATCTGGTGCTTTTGCGCTGCCTCCAGTAGCTTCTTTACACGCTGGTCCTGCCTGCCCTTTAGCACCAGCAATTCACAAACACGTTGCGGCGCACTTTTTATAAGCGATTGAACGGCGTGAATACCAAAAACCTGTTCTGTTTTCATAACAATCTATCAACTACTCTTTTTCTTCTTTTTATTACCGCTGGAAGCCTTCACGCGCTTGTCGTGTTTTTTACTGCTTTTTTTTGTGCCTTTTTTCTTGGCAGGCTTTTTCCCGGCCTTCTTTTTTTTCTTTTCCGGCACGTCGTTTTTATCTTTTGGCTCTAGCTCCTGAGCCTTACGTTTTCGCGGTACCCTGCCACCGGCTTTACGCTGCAGCTCCGCTTTGTATTCCCCTGCCATCTCCTTGGCCTTTCCCGACACCTTGACTTTTTTCTTGCTGCGTTTTACTGCGGTGAGCTCAAAATCAATTTTGCGTTCATCCAGATCAACCCGCACCACCTGCACCCGCAACTCATCGCCCAGGCGAAAGACTTGCCGCGTGCGCTCACCCACCAAGCGATGATGAGAGGCTTCAAAGCGATAATAATCCTGAGGGAGAGAGGTGATATGCACCAGCCCCTCCACATAGTAGTCCACCAACTCAACAAACAAACCAAAACCGGTTACCGCGCTTACAATACCATCGTATTCCTCGCCAACATGGTCTTTCAGAAACTCACACTTGAGCCAGCTGATAACATCGCGGGTGGCGTCATCGGCACGGCGCTCGGTAAAGGAGCACTGCTCGCCAAAACTGGCCATATCGGCTTCGCTATAGGGGTAGATCTGCTGCGCTTTTAATGGCGCCGCATCGGCATGGCGAGCAACCCGGGAAGTTTTCACACTGGAGCGGATAACTTTTCGAATTGCCCGGTGTACCAGCAGATCCGGGTAACGACGAATAGGCGAAGTAAAGTGTGTATAGGCGGTGTAGGCCAAACCAAAATGGCCTTTATTTTCCGGTTGGTACACCGCCTGATTCATACTGCGCAATAGCACCGTTTGAATAATATGAAAATCCGGCCGCCCCTCAATCGCGGACATAGCCATTTGATAATCCTGCGGTGTTACCTCTTCAGACCAGGGCATCCTCAAACCGAGTTCGGCGAGAAATTCATAGACCATACCGATCTTTTCCGCTTTCGGCGGCTCGTGCACGCGATACAAACCGGGCAGCTCATGCGCCTCCAGAAAACGGGCAGAACACACGTTAGCAGCCAGCATGCATTCTTCGATAATTTTATGGGCCTCGTTGCGCTCCGTTGGAACAATCTTATTAATTTTTCGGTCGCTGTCGAACAGAATGCGTGTTTCGCGTGTTTCGAAATCGATCGCCCCGCGCAGCTCCCTGCCCTCGCGCAAAATTTTATAGAGCTCAAACAATTCATCAATATGGGGCAACAACTCGTGATACTGCTGAGGAATACCACTGCGTGCCTTGCCCTGCTCCTCAAGGATCTGCCCCACCTTGGTGTAAGTCAGCCGCGCATGGGAATGCATTACCGCTTCATAAAACTTGTAACCACTGATACGACCAGCGGCGCTGATGGTCATCTCACACACCATACACAGGCGGTCCACCTGCGGATTTAACGAGCACAAACCGTTGGACAAAACCTCCGGTAGCATGGGCACCACAAAATCGGGAAAATATACAGAGTTGCCGCGCGCCTGCGCCTCCTTATCGAGGGCAGAACCGGGCGAAACGTAATGGGAAACGTCCGCAATGGCGACATACAAACGCCAGCCACCTGAGCGCTTTTTCTCACAGAACACCGCGTCGTCAAAGTCGCGCGCATCTTCACCGTCGATGGTAACGAAAGGCAGCTTGCGCAGATCGATACGAGCCTGTTTGTCCGCCTCGGCTACCTCCCCGGAATAATCCTTAACCTGTTCATCAACGGCCTGGGGCCAAATGTGCGGAATACCGTGAGAACGAATGGCAACATCAATTTCCATTCCCGGTGCCAGGTGCTCACCCAGTACCTCCGAAATATGCCCCGCCGCCTTTTGACGGCGATCCGGCTGCACATCAATATCCACGGTAACAATTTGCCCGGGCCTGGCGCCGGCGGCTTTGTCTGGCGCCACCAGAATATCGCGGCCAATACGCGGGTTATCGGGCCGCACAAAACAAGCGCCCTGCTCACACATAAAGCGCCCAACCACCTGCCGGGTATTACGTGCAAGCACTTCTACAATCGTGCCCTCAATACGCCCCTTGAAATCCTCCGGCCCCGGACGCACCAGCACCTCATCGCCATCAAAAACCTTACGCATTTGCCGGTTGGTTAAATAGAGGTCCTGCGAGCCATCAACGGGAATAACAAAACCAAAACCATCTCTGTGGCCCTGCACCCGCCCGCGCACCAGCGCCATTTTGTCGACAAGGCCAAAAGCCCCCTTACGCGTGGACATCAACTGCCCATCGCGCTCCATTGCCCTCAGCCTGCGGCGCAAGGCCTCCACCTGCTCGGCAGCCTCTATGTTGAGCGCATTGCATATCGCGCGGTGGCTCATTGGGCCTGGTGCAGAATCCAACAACTCCAGGATGTATTCACGGCTGGGGACGGGATTTTCGTATTTTTCAGCCTCGCGGCGGGCATAGGGGTCTTTTTTGGGGATACTGTTTTTAGGTTTGGTCAAAATGGAGTCCGTTTAGGGAAGCTTATTATGGAGTCAATATAGCATTTTTAGGGGCTGCGTAGAGAATTGAGCTTAGCGCTGCCTTAATAGTGGCGGCGAGCCGCAACGCAGAAGCGTGGGCATTTCCGAACAATTCACACAAGTGCCCAAACCGTTAACTGTTTGAACAAGCACCCCGCCGCGCATAGCTCGCCTTGCCAACCCGGTCACATATCTCAAAACTACCCCGCCAAAACAACACTATTTAACACATTTGTACCTGCTGCTGTGCAAAATAAATAAGACTTTTTAATGGCTACCCACCTTAGAAACCGAGGAGTGAATATGAAATTCAGTGCCATTCTCATGCTTGTGTTCGCTGCGGCTTTGCTCAACGCCTGCGACGGTGACGGCGCGCCGCTGCCCGATGATTCGTCAAGCTCCAGCAGCTCTTCGAGTTCAAGTTCCTCCAGCTCAAACAGTTCTTCAGGTGGGGATGAACTGGGAAGCCGGGGAGGCTCAATTGGCATGGGGTTGGCGGGCATTAGCGACTGGTCCACGGAGCTGCCCTTTATCGACTTGATGAAGCAAGCGCGCGAGTGGCGCGACTGGTCGAACAATATTGAAGGTTTTACCACCGACCAGCACGACTGGGTTACGGAACTTAAGAGTGGCCAAACCGCTGGCACGGTGTTTTATACCCCACCCAGTGCAGCAGCCATGCCCTTTAATCGCGTAATCGTCTTTTACCAGGGCGAAGGCAGCCTGGAATACACCTGGGCGGCCAGCAAGGTGGAGGCTGAATCCACCCCTGGTCGCGATGTGGTCACCGTGGGGGCCGACGCCAACCTGCTACGCATCAGCAGCCTTAACGCCAACAACCCACTGCGCAATATCCGCATTATCCCGGAACCCTACCTGAGCGCCTATGAAGCGGGAGAAACATTCAACCCCCAGCTTGTGGAGCGCCTCACCGAATTTAACACCTTGCGCTTTATGGACTGGATGAAAACCAACAGCCATCCGCAACATATCTGGGCTGAACGGCCACTGCCGGAAAACCGTACCTGGAACGCCGGGGGCGTGCCCCTGGAAGTGATGATTCAGCTCGCCAACCGCCTGGACATCAACCCCTGGTTTACCCTGCCCCACCTGGCAGACGAAACCTACATGGATGGTTTTGCAAGTTTGGTAAAACAGCAACTGGCTGAGCACCTTACGGTGTATGTAGAGCACAGTAATGAGGTGTGGAACTGGGGTTTCGCACAGGCACAACACGCGAACGAAACGGGTCGCGCCCGCTGGGGCGATGTGGGCAATGCATTTATGCAGTGGCATGGCATGCGCACGGCACAAATCTGCGATGCCTTCAAACTGGGGCCTTTTGCGGATGAGACCAGCCGTGTGAAATGTGTGCTGGGTGTACAAACCGGCTATCACGGTTTACAGCAAGGGGCGGTGGAATGTCCATTGTGGGTTGCCGAAGGTAACCAGGCTTGCTACCTCCATGGCATCGACTACCTTGGCCTCACCTCCTATTTTGGCGGGGGGCTTAACGGCCCATGGAATGCCGAAGGAGCCGACCCGGACCACGTTGCAACACTGCGTAGCTGGTTTGACGAAGCCGACGGCGGTATGAATAAAGCCTATGCGCAGCTGACAGCCGGCACCGAATTACGCAACGTGGACGAGTATGAAAACTTCCAGGGCGTGGTGGCAAAAACCGAAGCGGAAATGCGCTATTGGTCAGACTACGCCGAGCAATTTGGCCTCGGGCTGGTCGCCTATGAAGGCGGCCAACACATCAGCGCCAACGGCTTAATGATGCAGGACGACCAGGACTTTATCGATTTTCACATCGCCGTTAACCGCGATCCGCGCATGGCAGAAATCTACACCGGCGTGTTCAATGCGTGGAAAAACGGTGGTGGTGAACTTCATGTGCACTTTGTCGATATCGCATCACCCAGTAAATGGGGCAGCTGGGGCGCACTGGAATACCTCAACCAGCAAAGCACACCGAAGTGGGATGCCATCACACGCTTTAATCGCGAGGTGGAATGCTGGTGGGAGGCGTGTCCGTAGTATTTTTCCACCAGCGTTAAATGACTTTGTAGGGTCTCATCTAGGGAAAGTGGCTCCAATATGACGGACACCCGGCAAAGCTGCACTGTATCCCTGCTGAAATTGAAGCCCGCTTCCCGTTGGCTGGCATTTTGCAGGAGCGAATATCGTCTAGCAATTTTAGCAAAGGGTATCTACCGCCTGTGTAAGACCGACTAGTTGTCAGCAGCTGCCTATACGCGGGGGGGGGGGGCCGCAGTCACAACCTTAAGGTCAGCTATTAGCAAATAGATTCAACACTGGTAAATTCAATTGCTATAACCCTGCCATCTTCTCCCATCGCTAAGCGAGTGTTTTTACATTCGAAATAGACTGGTGCTCCCTCAAAACAATCATCTCTAGATTTCCAATATTCATAAGTGGGGTCTGTATCGGGCAAAGGCAGCTCTGAGCAATCTGAATAAACCAATTGACGGTGCTTAGATCTATCTGGCTTACCCAAAAGACTGGTAACATCCTCTTCTAGCTTACCCAATAAATCAGTCATATCTGGAATTCCAGTTTTCTTAAATACGGTGTACTCTAGCTGCCCACAAGAAACAAATGAGGCGGATTTTTTTATATAAAAAGAAACCCCTGTCACTATTGGGACCGAGCCTCCCATTTCCTTATCGTGGGATAAAACTAACGTAAACTTCCTCTTATCCCCCTCTGTAACTTCATAGCATATGTAGGTGACCGCTGTAGATGCATCTCCTTTGTCCGACAATACACCACCATAAACACTCTGCAATTCGGTGAGCGGTGTTTTGCCAACCTCAACTATTGAGCGGCTAACACCAGCATGCATAAAGGATGAGCATGCTATCAACAGCAGCCCAAGAATAGTGTATTTCGTTTTCATATTAAAACCCGTCATCCACAATGATCATTGTTCCCTCACCGTCATTCTCATAAATCTTTTTTCTCGTGTTACGCCCACAAATAATGCAACCTTGAGAGGCGTTATTTGCCTCGTTATTTCCATGAGCACGATAACCCGGACACCCATCTTAAACCTTGCCCCCCCAGAGGCTGAAACTGTATATTTAAACAGCCCAACAAAAGGAGAGCCTATATGCCCACAGCAAGGAAGCATTTGGTGTCTTTAGACACCACACCCTACTATCACTGCGTTGCACGCTGTGTGCGCCGAGCTTCCTATGCGGCCAATTTCCTGCCATGTGCATACTTTTGTGAATTTTCGACTTTTCAGGGCTTGTGTTGATGCTTAGCTTTAAGCTTGGGTGTCCATATAGTTGGACTCACACGAGCAAGAAAATAAAAGAACGAACGAAATAACGGGTAGAATAAAACGAAATATTTTGAACATTGACAAATCCTACCTAGAGCCGTCATTGTAGAACGCCCCCATACAAACCTCTGACTGCACCGGTTGATACCTCGCTGAAGATTTATTCAATAGTGTTGCTGAACTCTCCGAAGCAGCTCACGAACTCAATAGTTTTCATGTAGATTGATACGTCGACAATCCATTTGCTCATCGTACTTTTTATATTAATATTAATATAAATAAATACCATTCATTTTTATCTTCTAAATCACAAATTGATTTATGTCAGATCTTTTGAAGAGTTTGTCGCAGCAATAATCTGTAGTAGCTACTTGGCGAATAAAAACTGTTCATCGTCAGTACGTTAGAATTATTATACTCCGTCATCCGGTTCAACTTTGAGCGTACTGTGAGGAAAATGCGTTGGATTGATTTGTCTCCAAGGATGTCGATATTACAGGGAATACATAAAATTAATAAAGGTGTAATTGTTGTTAAAGTAATAAGCATGGGCCACCCGGTAGAAAAAGCCTGTGTGACCGTTCGTTCATTTAATACATCTCCACGTAAAATGAGAACATTCAATCCAAAAGGTGTTGGGTTGCACACGGCCGAGGGGGTGTCAAATAAAGAAGGTTTATTTGCCGTGCCATTTTTATGGGACGGTAAATATATTGCGGAGGCTTTAAATAATGCACACTATACTTTGCAAGTATCAGGCATGCGCTTAGGGTGACCGAAATATTTATCGTCTGCCTGTTCGACAAAGTCCTTCCTTTTCTCGTTTTATCCAGCATTGAGAAACTTACCGTTCTGTACACATGTATTTGTTCAAAAGGCATTTGCTTTAGCCTGTTATTCAGTAGTAAGAATTCAATTTAAATTATCAAAAAGGTATATAGCATGACGACTGAATTTGATGACTCCCTGGATCTGCAAGGTTTTGCTAATCGACTCATGATGGATGTTGAAAAATATCCGAATAATGAAGCAATTAAGAAGAGCCCATCCAAGTACATCCTTCCTAAATTAGGCAACAATAACCCTGATGCTGTAGAGCGGATGATCCGGGATGAGCTGGCCCTCAATAAACAGCCCTCATTGAATTTCGCCACCTTTGTGACCGTCTGGATGGAGAATCAGGCAAAGCAATTGGCACATGATTCGATCGATGTAAATTATGCCGATCAGTCTATCTATCCAATGACTACTGAGATTGGTAAACGAATCATTCATATGGCAGCGGAGATGCTCCACGCTAAGTTCGAGCCTGGTGAGAATGGATATATTGGAAGTGCAACCATAGGCTCTTCTGAGGCGGTAATGCTCGGTATAATCACGCATAAGCGCATGTGGCAAGAGTGGTATGATCAGCTAGAGGAAATACACAAGCCGAAAGACGGTCGTGTTCCGAATATGGTAATCGGTGGCGCTTATCAGGCCGTTTGGGAAAAAGTCTATAAGTTTTACGATATTGCTGGTTTAGGTGACTATAAAGAGAAGACCCACAGTAGCAGGAGCTATGAAAATCCGGACCCTTGGAAAAGATGCAGAATTATTCCGCTGGAAGAAAACCGTCATGTTGTAACTGCGGATAAGATAATGGAATGGATTGAAAATGGGTATATCGATGAGAACACCATAGCCATTGGTTTGGTGGCAGGAACAACATTGACCGGAGAAATGGACGAAATCAGTAAGATTAATGACGTTCTCAAGGAGTTTAATGACAAAAGGGAAGTCGAAGCGAAGCAAAAAGGTACTAAGGCCTATCGTATTCCTATTCATGTCGATGCTGCCTATGGTGGCTTCGTTTTGCCATTTGCAAAGGACAATCTACCAACTGATTTTGAATGGGATTTTAAACTATCGGAAGTACAATCCATCAATATCTCTAACCATAAATTTGGTTTGGTCTATCCTGGCTTAGGCACAGTTGTTTTTAGAGACACTCATGTTGTTCCTGACTATCTGAAAACAAAAATTAACTATCTGGGTAAAGAAATCGACGATTATGCAGTTAATTTCTCTAGAGCCAGCTGGCAGGTCATTGCGCAGTATTACAATTTTATCAGGCTTGGTGAAAACGGATATAAGTCTATTATGAGTAATATTCTAAATGCTTCCAGTTTCCTTGCCAGATCAATACTGAAAGATTATTCAGAGTATTTTGAGTTGCTGACAGAACATAAGGAAACATCTAATGGCGTTCTGGTTAACCTTCCGAATCTCGTCTTTAAATTTAAAATAAACGGATTGCCATCACCTGAGGCTTTAGGCAAAAGTTTAAGCCAGGATGGTTGGACAGTACCTATTTATACTTTACCAAAGGATTTAAAAGACACATGGGTAATGAGGCTTGTGGTTAAGGAAAATACTACGAGAAACATGGCAGAACTGTTCCTTGAATCATTGAAAAGGGCTGCAAATGAAGTAATGAGTGTTTCAGAAGTGAAAAATCAGACTATGAATTCTCATTCAAACTTGATATGTTGAGTAACACATAATTTAAGAAATCGGGCATGGCTGTGGCCATGCCTTGACGAAGCGTGAAAATTACTCAGACATTTTCCGTACAAGAGCAACCCTCAAGTCCTTTCTGTTTGGCTCTTATGTGATCCTCTAGATGTGAGAGTGGCATCTCCTCCCATCGGACGCGCCATTTCTAATGTTCAATTATATGTACTTGATGATGCTTTTCAGATCCTGCCAACGGGTTCTATTGGCGAACCTTGCCCGCAACCTTGCCCCCCAGAGGCTAAAACTGTATATTTAAACAGTCCCAATAAAAGGAGAACCTATATGCCCATGGCACGGAAGCATTTGGTGTCTTTAGACGCTACACCCTACTATCACTGCGTTGCCCGCTGTGTGCGCCGAGCTTTCCTGTGCGGCCACGATGACTTCGCTGGGCGCGACTATGAGCATCGCCGGCAATGGATTGAAGACCGTTTGCTAGAACTCGCTGATATCTTCGCCATTGATGTTTGTGCCTATTCGATCATGAGCAATCACTACCACCTTGTGCTGCATATCAACGCCACTGACATGCATAACTGCAGCGACAAAGCGGTTTGTGAACGTTGGCACCGCCTTTTTAAAGGCACCATGCTTAGCCAAGCTTTTGTACAAGGCAAAGCACTCGATACGGCACAACAGCAGGCGCTGATTGACACAATCCACGAGTGGCGACTCAAGCTGGGTAGCATTAGCTGGTTTATGCGCTGCCTCAACGAACCCATCGCCCGTCGCGCTAACCAGGAAGATGGCTGCACTGGTCGCTTCTGGGAGGGGCGATTCAAGTCCCAGGCCTTATTGGATGAAAAAGCA
>CAJIBL010000873.1_pt1 | contig 45522 bp, 29 predicted proteins | sample 9199351 | NCBI WGS metagenome assembly CAJIBL01 (sample SAMEA7708304, study PRJEB35096) | sediment metagenome | biome: marine neritic benthic zone biome [ENVO:01000025]; feature: sediment [ENVO:00002007]; material: shallow marine sediment [ENVO:03000034] sea grass bed [ENVO_01000059] ...
CGATTTTAAAAGGGCTTGGAGATTGCTAGCTTTGGTGCAGACATGAATCCGGTATTTGCCACTGCGACACGCTGCAAGTACCTCCATGTAAGCTCTACACCAGCATCCCCCGGCAACTGCTCCTGCGTTGCTCTAATAAGCGCCATCCATGGCGCGATCGGCAACTGCTCCTGCGTTGCTCTAATAAGCGCCATCCATGGCGCGATGCTGGTGAAGGTCGCAGTAACAAACACCGAATCCATGTTTCCATGCTTTGTGGGACAGCAGTGAGATAGGATAATCTGTTTAATTGCCGGGTTAATAGGAAGCTATTTGCCAGCGGCGTAGAAAGCGTCATGGTAATTGTTTACCATTGTGCAATAATTAATCGGTGGCTATCTTTCAGTAGCCATCTTTCAATAATAGGCTACATCATGAAACTCATCGCATTGCTCGTAGGTTTACTGATAATTTCAATCCTGGCATTTAAACAGCTCAGCCCTCAACACGAGCCAGCCACCGTTGAAGGTTCAGACCAGCAGGTTACCCTGCCAAAAGTACCGACTTCGCCAGAAGGTATCAAAGAGTTTGAAAAGGATATGAATAAGTTTATGAAAGATCAGCAACAAGAAACAGAAAATAAACTTAGAGAAGTTGAAGAGCAATAATCACTTATATAGTTGGATAGCCGCCCAGCTTGCAATTGTGCGTGCAGGCTTTCAGTGGGAGTGGCCTTGCAGAATTGCTTATCAGGCTGGGCAGGCATACTAACACTGCATTCGGGAATTGCGTCGCTGAGAACCGGCCATGCTGTAGGGCTTGTTGGTTTTCCAGAGTAAAAGCAGCCGTGTTCAGACTTTGGTATGCAGTTGCCGTTGGGAAACTATAAATCTTGCCTCAATCAGGCAAAAAATACGCCTGGACTTCACTCTAATGAGCTGACTGGTTATCACAAATCAAAGGATATTCGTGCATACATCCCCCGTGGTGCTAAACTTGCCGACTGATCTTAACCATAAGAACAATACTCAGATGAAACATAACACACAAGCCAAAGCAGACAGCGGCGGTGACTTTGTCGTATCAACCCCCAAAATTTCGCAAGACAAGTGGATTACTGACGGGGCCTGGATTTCCGGGCTTGTTGGCTGTATCGCGGTATTGCTTATCGCGCTAATCTGTCAGCGTTACCGATGGCTGGATGATGGCATGTCGGTGTTTGGTATGCATATAAAGGGAAAGCTGGATATACAAATGCTCTGTCTCTTTATAGCCTCACTAAGCATGTGTATAGCGGAAATTATTCGCCTCGCACTTGTATCTCCAGGGCGGTTTTTTAGTGTTGCACCGGCACTTCGTAACAGAAAGATAGGGGATATCTTTCTCGCTGTGTTATGGCGCTACGCCTGCTATTTGCTGATTTTCACTCTGTTGGTGGGATTTTACAGAACGGCGGGGGAATATGGCTTTCAGCGGAGCGCGCCCTATTATCAGGCCTGGTTTAAGATGTGTGATTGGTTGTACACGGCATTCCTGTGGCTCGGATTTCCCTATGTGCTGCTAACTTACTGTTTTAAGTTTGATCAGAAAAAGGAAAATAACAGTTATCACCGCTTAGTGGAATGTGCCATCATTTACATGTTAAGAAAATTGAAAGTGATGGATATGGAATATCCTGTCGATGGTAAGCGCTTAAAAAAAATAGCCGTTGGTTTGCTTGTAAGAATATTTTTTATTCCGCTTATGACAGTATTTTTTACCCATCATTTTCCGGGGCTAGTGAAAAACCTGGGTTATGCCATTGAATGGTTACCGCAAAAAATTGCCAGTGGTGAATACGACCATGCAACCTTTAACAAGGATTTAACTAATATCCTTAAACCCATTATTTTTACCATCGATGTAACCCTGGCCTGGTGTGGGTACGTACTTACAAGCAGGTGGTTAGATAACGAAACGCAGTCCGCAGAGCCAACTATGCTTGGGTGGCTGGTTTGCCTGATCAGTTACCCGCCATTTCAGCTTGCGGGTTTGTACTTCTTTATACCTTCAGAAAGCCTGATCTCAAATGAGAGTAATCAATATTTTATTACCTTCTTCTCCGTGTTAATGCTCAGTAGCTTTATTATTTATACCGCCTCGACAGTGGTATTTGGCGTTCGTTTCTCGAACCTGACCCATAGGGGCATTATACGAACGGGGCCGTTTGCACTGGTGAGACACCCCGCGTACGCTTCGAAAAACTTTGCATGGTGGATTGGGATTTTTCCCGTTGTGCTCTTTTTGTTTTTTCAGGGGAGAGTGAGTTTTGGTTTTGTGCTTGCGGGAACCCTGGGCCTGGCAGCGCAGAGCTACTGGTACTACCTGAGGGCGATCACCGAGGAGAAGCACCTTTCCATAGATCCCGCTTATCGCGAATATTGTGAAAAAGTGAAATACCGCTTTATTCCAAAGTTGATATAGGATTTTGCGAGCAGAGGGGCAAACCCCGGCAACTCTCTGCCGGGGCGGTTTGTATTGAGACTGATTTAAGGTTTGGGGTTATTTTGTAGATACTCCTCCAGCCAGTCCATCGCCGGGCGGTGAGTGCCGTTGCTATGAATCAGGCCGGTTCCTTCTCGCCATGTGGTACCAACGATATACCCCCAGAGGGTGATACCGACCACCGACGGATGATTATAAAAGACCGGGAACTGTTGTTTGATAATATCCAGCTGTTCCTGATCATCACTTTTTCGCACATCGTATTCCGTGATATAGATAGGCAGCCCCAGGTCGGCGATTCTATCCAGGGTGGTCTTTAACTGTGCAGCCGAGCGTGTTTCTATCCCGTGAGCCTGCAATCCTATTGCGTCTACCACTCCTGCATCCACAGCGGGTCTGGCCATTTCAATAAACTCATCGGTATTCCAGATAAGTACGTTGTAGTCGTTCAGCGTCAATATTGAATTGGGGCAGTATTGCCCTGCCAGTTGAAAGGATTTGATGATCCAGCTGTCCCCAAACGCGTCTTTGGCATAGTTTGCTGGCGCGTGGCCCGGTGTTGCTTCATTGACCACATCGATCATTTCGGTGTCGGGATAGCGGGTGCAGTAATCCCGTATCCATTCTTCGATTTCCGCAGCTTTTTCCGTGTTACTGAGCGCATCAATCCAGGTGGCGTATTGACTGCCCCACACAAAAGTGTGCTGTCGGTAAGGAATACCGTTTTGCCGGGAGTAGGCGTAAGCATCATCGATTTTACTCCAGTTGTACTGGTCTCGGCTGTACTCAACGGAGCCCCATTTTCCGCCATTTTCCAGTGTTAGCTGATTCCAGTACTGGCCAAAGTCGGAACGGATGGCGCCGTTGGTGGTGATATTGCCAACGAAGAAGGGAGGGAAGGTTTTGCCACTGCCACTGGAGGATGAGCTGGAAGAGGATGACGAAGAACTGCCAAAAACGCTGCCGAAGCCGATGGAACCACTACAGTGCAGCATTTCGGAGTAGCTGCCACCGCCGCAGGAACCGTCGTAAGCACCTGTGTTGTCTGCCTGATCTTCTGCCTGGCGGGTTTCATCATTCACTATGATGTAGTCGATACGCACATCGCGACCGTCCGCGTCATTGGTAAATTCGACACGAATATCACCGGTGCTGTTGGTGCTTGCCGTGTAGTCTTCCATCGTGGTGGAGATGGTCCAGGTTTTTACTGTGCTGCCGCCCACCAGTAAGCTTACGCTTTCATCGCCTGCTGTTCCTTGCATGCGAACTTCGAACACGGAGCTACCGCCGGACGAGCTGCTTGAGCTTGAGGAAGAGCTTGAGCTGGAAGAGTTACTGGAACTCGATGAAGAGCTTGAGCTGGACGAGCTGCTGGAACTCGATGAAGAGCTTGAGCTGGACGAGCTGCTTGAGCTTGAGGAAGAGCTTGAGCTGGAAGAGCTGCTGGAGCTCGATGAAGAGCTTGAGCTGGAAGAGCTATTGGAGCTTGAGGAAGCGTCGTCGCTTGAGCCGGAGCTGCTTGAACTGGAAGAAGAGCTGCTACTTGAGCTGGGCTCTCCACTAGGATTGGGTTCGTTCCCTTCTGTGGTTTCACCGCCACAGGCCGACAGTGTGATAGCGATAACAATCGGAAAGATACATTTTAGCCTGCCTGTACAAGCGAGAAGGTAGTGCATCGGTGCCCCCAAGTGGTGAACGAACGGTGTCAGTCTGGTTAAAGACAAATTAGAGCCTGTTTATGCTGCAAGGTGTGAGTGACGGTTTAACATAAATTAGTACGCCACATAGGAAAACGCTCGAATAAGACCTGAATCACATGAAAATAAAGGCGCAGCATCTAAACCAGGGGTTTACCCACACCAAGTTATGAATGCCACCAGCCCCGACAAACAGTTCTCCTCTACGCTACCGTATTGTTTCAGAAACACTAAGCGGGTTGAGTGCAGGTGGGCTGCGGCTGATCACAGATCTACATCTATCACGTTGAGTCAAATTTGTACAGTATGTATACTAGTGTTTTTTGATGGGTTATTAAAAGCTGTCCCGATCTAGTTTATTGGGCATAACGCGTAACAATAAAGATATACATTAGAGAGGTTCATCTAAGTGCTTGTTCAAAAGTTAGTTTTCATTACTGTAATTACCCTTTTTGGTGGCTTATTGTCCGCGTGTGGTGGTGATAGTTCTGGCGGGGGTAGCGTTTCAGCAGAACCGACAATTACACCCACCATCGTACCCACGGCTGTTCCCACCGCTGAACCTACGGTTGTGCCAACGGTGATTGCTACGGACGAGCCGGATCTTGGCAATATTGAAAATGGAATTTACGTCGCATCTGACGGCAGCGATGCCAGTGGTGATGGTAGTGTTGCCAAGCCCTATCAATCTATCGCCAAAGCCGCTGAAGCCGTTAAGGCCGGTGATATAGTTCTGGTGAGTGGTGGAACCTATGTCGAAGAGAATATTACGCCTGCCGTATCTGGCGAAGAAGGGAACTATATAACATTTCGTCGATTGCCCGATACCGGCTCCGTTGTGATTCAGCACCCCAGCCAGGAGTCGTCCGGTGGTCCTTATCCAGTATTTAACTTATCGAATAGAGATTTTGTATGGATAGAAGGTTTCCACTTTAAAGATTTTGTTAAAGGTATTGCGAGCATTTACATTTCTGGTGGAGAAAGTAATGTGGTGCTTAACAATATCTTTGAAAACCTCGGTGATCGCGAAGTCGCTACCTGGAATGGTAATCAGGTAGTGGGCGTTTTTAACAGTGAGAGAACGGTTGTCTGTAATAACTATTTTCACAATATTACGGGTGATGGCGTCAACGTTAATGGTCAGAGCACATCACGCAACCTCGTATGTAATAATAGTTTTAGCGAGTTCGATGGGAAGTTGAGAAGTTGGGGCGGAGAGTACACCTATTCACGGGCGATTGATGTACAGGACCACGCCCGCGGACATAACCTGGTTGCCTTTAACCACGCCGAAGACGTCGTTCATCATGTTTGGTTGGATCGAGACGGAAGCAATAATATTATTCTTCGCAATTATGGAAATAAGGGTTCGGGTAACGTTTTTAATGAGTCGCGATGTAAAAAGAATGTGGTACAGGAAAATATCGCGGTAGAGATGAAAGTGGGTTATATGACTTCCTACTATACATCCACGGGTTGGACTGAAGACGCGCGCTGGATTAATAACGTTTCTTACAATAGTGAAACAGGGTTTAATATACATAAATCCCACCGTGATGAATTTAGAAACAATATTGTTTTTGATAGCACTGAATACAATATTCGCTTCTCAGACGAGGCGCTGGCCAATGGCCCCCACATTTTTGCCAATAATTTGTGGTACTCAGCGGGTGCAGATAACTCAATGTATTTGGGGGGGATACCTAACGCCGTTTCTGCTGAAGAACCGGGCACCTACGCGGGTACCGCCAGCTCAGTAGCCGATTTTCAATTAGAAGTGGGTGAAACCGGAGGGCTATCGCTTGATCCGCTGTTTAACGGTGACAATGATTTTACGCTACAGTCGAGTAGTCCCGCTAAAAATGTCGGTGATAACGGTCTCGATCTTGGCGCATATGCCTATTACCCTAAAATTTCGACAGGGTGGGATGGTAGTGCCAGCACCGCCAAAATTGCTGTTTATTTTGACCAGTCAATTTCCAGTGTTGTGCGCGGAGAGACAACAGAACTTCTTGTTCGCTTGAGTAAACCCGCAACCGAAGAAGTGAGTGTAGATATCACTCCGGTAGCGGGAGATGCTGTAATTGATGATGACTTCACACTGGCGGCGACGCGCATTACTTTCGCAATTGGTGAAACAGAAAAAACGGTGCAGGTTGTCACCAATGGCAGCTTTGCTCATGATGAGTTAGTGGCGTTTAAACTGGAGAATGCTTCAGGAGCATCGGCGAGTGGCCGCGTATTTCATGCACTTCGTTTATTACATGAAGCAAATGACGATTTTGCGGTAGGGGTTTGGTTAGAGCCCGAGTGCGGCACGCTGGGCAGTAATTGGGCAACAGTGACAGATACCGAAGCCTCCGGTGGTGTTTACGCAACAGAAGCTGATGATTACGAAAGTCCGGGTGGGGCGCCTGATGCTGAAGGCCAGATAGTATTAACTTTTAATGCGGAAATTGCAGTGAATCACTATTTATGGATCCGCGCAGACACGCCCAGCGCCACGGATGATTCATTCTGGATTAGTTTCAATGGGGAGACTGATAGAGCATGGAATGAAATCGGTGCCGACAGTGGCTGGGAGTGGAAAAGGTACAGCCAGGCCTTCAGTGTAAACACCGGTGAAAATACACTCACGATTGGTATTCGGGAAAACGGTGCGAAGATAGATAAAATCTATATCGGTAGTGAAACACCGGAAGGCATTGGCCCTGTTTCATCCAATGCCTGTAATTAATAATTAGTGCCCATCCATAAGCAGGCGTTTTTTTCTCGTTCCCATGCTCATGCGTGGGAATGCATGCCTTAAAACTCACTGCTTATTACCGGGCAATCCCTGGAATAAATGCAAGTGTTGTTTCTGCCAAAATAATAAAAACACCACTTCTGCCCTATTAACTGTTTAGTCACCTATTTTGAGGGTTTTGAGGCGGCAGGCTTAGGTATAAACGTGAATCCGGTATTTACCACTGCGACACGCTGCTGGCGAAGGCCGCAAGAACAAACACCGAATCAATGCTTTCGAACTTAAAGGAACAGTAGTGTAAAAAAACAATACTGAATGCAATCTTTGCCTTTGTGACCGAACTATTAACCCGGTAATTAAATAGTTCTCGTATCAATTTAATTGCGCGCACGTGAAACATTGGCACAAATGTGTGAATTTACTGGTATTTTAAGGGCTTACATTGTCTTGGCAATCGCGGTGCTTACGTGCACCGCATATTAACTTAACAATTGCCAAGTTAATAAGCTTGGTTTGGTTTTATTTTTTAAATTTCTAGGGGGAGCCAATGGGCTATTTCAGAAACCTGAGCAAGCTGACTATTGCCCGAATGTGCTCTATGGGTGACTCAAGTAAGTTTTTGTGGTTGTGCTCTGCGGTGCTATTGGTGAGCGCGTGCGACGGAAATAATACTGAGTCCGTTTTATCAAGCTCTTCTTCGAGTTCTTCAAGCTCTTCGAGTTCAAGTGGTGGGGCAGAACAAGCGCTAGTAATAGCCATTAATGCTGGAGGCCCTGTTACATCATTCGATGGCGCTGATTACTCTCGTGATCGTTTTTATGCCGGAGGTTCTACCAGCACCACAGCAGACCTTATAAGTGCAGTCGAGGATGACGTGATTTTCCAGTCAGAACGCTACGGCACCTATAGCTATGACGTTCCTGTCACCAATACCAGCTATTCCGTGACTTTGCATTTTGCCGAGATTTCCCAAACAGAGTCGGGTGCACGATCGTTCAATGTATCAGTAGAAGGCCAGCAAGTTCTCTCTTCCCTTGATTTACATGCCTTAGTAGGGCACGACAGCGCTTATTCCTACGTAGTAGACGATGTAGAAGTCTCCGATGGTGGTTTAACTATTGGCTTGGAAGGCCTGGTTAATAACGCCACTCTCAGTGGCTTTGCAGTGTATTCGGACAAGGGTGGTGCGCTTGACGAGTCAGACGGTAGCACTGGAGTCAGCTGCCCTTACACGCCGCCCTCGCCACGGGACAACTACCCTTCTAACTGGTCAGACGGTGAACTCACGGTGTTTAACAGCAACGGCGGCTGGACCTGGTACAACGACGAGCGTGTAGTGGTCGATGCGGTAGCGGGCAAGCTGATTGTCGGCTCCGCAGCCTCAAACGGAAGCAGTAGCATCGATGTTGTGGTGCACGATCTGACTACCGGCACAAACGACCAAACCTCGTTAGCAAGCTTGAGTTACGCCGACGACCACAACAATCCGGGAATCGTGACCACGGCGCCTGGTCAGTACTTTGCGGCATTTGCCCATCACAATGTGGATTGCAATAGCTACTGGGCTGACTATAAAAACGGCAGTTGGAGTGACACAACGACTTTTAACTGGACCACTCAGGGGCTCGGCTGCCCCTGGAACAACAGCGATATTACCTATAACAACACCTGGAAATTGAGCGAAGAAGGGCGAATCTATAACTTTGTTCGCTCTGTCGATACGAGCCCTAATTTCCTGTTGTCTGAAGATAATGGCCAAACCTGGCAGTTTGGTGGCCGGCTCACCGCCAGCCCTCAGGTGGGCTACAACGCGGGGTACTACAAATACTGGGGAAACGGCGGTAATCGCATCGACTTCTTTGCAACGGAGTCCCACCCTCGTGATTCCAATACCAGCCTTTATCACGGTTATATACAGGATGGTAAAAGCTATGACTCTTTCGGAACGCTGGTGGACAACAATATTTTCGACGCAGATGCGCCAAATATTATTGAGTTTACGCGCATATTCAGGGCTGGAGACTCGGTTCAGGGGGTGACCTTGCACCGCCTCTGGAACTTTGATGTCGCCCGCTATGAAGATGGCTCTATTGCTGTTCTCTGGCAGGGGCGTGAAAATCAATGCGGTAAGTGCAGTACTCCCGGTCACCATCTGGCTTATTCACGCTTTGATGGTAATTCCTGGGTTTCCACCCGGCTTGTCAAAGGCGGTCGTACTCTTTATCGAGATACCAGCGGTTGGTGGGAAGAAGACTACCTCGGTGGGGCTGCGCTCGACCCGAACAATCCTCGTGTAATCTATATCTCTACTCCCATTGATCCGCGCGATGACTCTACAGATTATGGCAATCACGAAATCTGGCAAGGGGTGAGCTGTGATAATGGCGCGACCTTCACCTGGACGCCCAAGACCATGAATTCGGACCATGAAAACCTGCGCCCAGCGGTACCAGTCTGGGATGAGCACAATACCGCACTTCTGTGGTTCAGGGGCAGCTATCAAACCGCTCAGCGGTACAACGCAGAAGTTGTGGGAATTCTGGGGCGCGAGTAATAGTGAAGATTGAAATTGCTATCTGGGTCTTTTAAGTTTATTCAAACTTCTACAATAAGCGATTGTTAAGCTGTGTATGAAAATCAAAAAAATATTTATTTTTATTGTCTATATTTCTCTGTCTTCTTTCGTATTTGCTGGAATTGATGTGGGTGATAAGCCCCATGTAAAGCTTGGAAAAAATGGCGATGGCGAAAAGGTTAATCTACAAGATCACCAGGGAAAGGTCATCATCATAACTTTTTGGGCGACATGGTGCAGGCCGTGTATGAAAGAATTACCGGTGTTAAGCGGAATTCAACAGCAGGTTAGCACCGATAAATTACAGGTTATTGCCATAAGTTACGAAGAGACAAAAAATCGCTTCAAAGATATCTCAAACGCGTTAGCTGATAACCCCATAATTTTTACCTACGACAGAGGCACTGTCGCTAGAAAATATGGCGTTAAAGCAATTCCCCATATAGTAATTATAGGCAAAGACGGAATTGTAAAAGCCAAATATGTTGGGTACAAAGAAGAGCAGATTCCAGCACTTATCGATAAAATAAATCTATTTCTATCCAAAAGCTAGTCAGATTTCGTCGAGAAACGGCTGCTTCTAATTTTGGATATTTCAGAAACGAACATAGGCGGCCATAGGTAAAACAGGTGGCGCTAGTCCGACAAAAACAGCCTGCAGGCACTCAGATGGCTTTACAGCTGGTAGAGGAAAACGTAATCTTTCGTTTGTGCTTAAGACCTTCGCAAGATAGCAAAGCGATTTAACTGCAAGGTAGCAACGGGGTCATTCAAATTTTGTCTTCCCTGAGGTGATGCTATATAAGCTGGCAATATAAAAGCATGGTCTTCATATAGCTACTGGCTTTAGTCAAAAAGATAGGTTTACATGCTTGGGGTGAGCAAAAGGGTAATCACAGCCCCGTCGCCTCCTGTTTGAAGGAATTAGTGTTAGCAGCCCCTAGCTTATTAACTTGGCAATATATATTGTTAAGTTAGTAGGCGGTGCATGGAAGCGCCGCTATTGCCCGCAGGGCAATGTAAGCCCTTGAAATGCCAGCAATTTCACATATTTGCGCCAGTATTTCAAGTGCGCAATTAAATAGATAGGATAATCTATTTAATTGCCGGGTTAATAGTAGAGTCGCAATGGCATTTTCATCTGTTAAAAACATCAATCGAGTCACCCAAAGCTGCAGTCGTTTAGGGGTCATACTGGTGATATCGGCCTGTGTGGGTATGGTTTCAAATAGCCATTCTTGTACCCTTAGCAAAAACGGCGAGGTGCCAGAGCTTATCTATCCTCGAAAATATATGTCATACACACCGGGTGAAGAGTACGGATTCAAGTTGATACAGGTATTGATTAAAGCTTCAGAAGATAAATATGGGCCGTGTAGAGTCCGTCTGTATAAGCACAATATCCCAGCGCGACGAATTGAATTGTACCTTGAAAATAACGAAAAGATTCACGTTACATCCCTTACCGTAAAAGAAGAAAGAACCGCCAGATTCAGGGTAATACCTATACCCATCGCAAAGGGAATGGTTGGCATTAGGGTGCTTCTTGTTCGAAAAGAGGAGCAATACCGCTTTTCGAACATTACAGATATCCAGGGCCTTAGGGGCTTTGTTGCCGGTCAGGGGAATGGATGGTTAGATACAAAAGTACTGAAATATAACGGCCTAAAAGTACTTACTACTGATGACGTACACCACCTGCAAGGTATGCTGGTAGCAAAGCGGTTTGATTATTATCCTTTGGGTGCGCTGGGCTATAGAATTAAAAAGCAATTACCCATTGCAGTTGAAAGTAAATTGATTCTAAGTTATCCAAATATGACCGCTTTTTATGTTAATAAAAATAATACAGCACTTGCAGAAAGAATTCGTTATGGCTTACATAAAATAATTTTCAGTGGGGAGTTAGATCAGCTTTTCTATACGCATCCAGATATTAAAAGTACGCTGGATTACCTTGATATGAAAAACCGAGTATTTATTCATCTGTGCAACCCATTTATTCCCGATTGGATGCCACTGGAAACTGACGAATACTGGCTTCGACCATGGTCTAAAGGCGCTTGTAAAAATAGTTCGGTTAATAAAACTACACAAGCAAACCCCATTTAAATATATTCCGATTTTACCTGCAAACTCACTTTTCGAAATTTCGATGCTTTGCCACCCTTAGTTCCAAATATAAATATACGCAGTGGCAGGTTGCTCTTTATATTCTATTTTGTTATTTAGCCTTTATGGGATAGGCAGCAGCGATCAAGCAAGAAAGTCAATTTCATTTTCCGGTCTTTATTGTAGATCTAAAGATCTATATCCCTCTGAATTAGGTTCTGGATCCAGTTTGAAGCCTAGGATCTATTTATTTTTGCGAATACGGACGAGATACTTGGTTTCCATAATCAGGGTAGCAGCTGCTTGATAAATAGGCAGTGTTATTGGAGGGAGAATGGCAGATTACAGGGCAATTAGAGCAGTAGGAGAAGCGCTGATGGGCTTACTGCAAACGAGTTACCGCCCCGAAGACTTCAACGATATCGTTGCAGATTTTCGTATGTTTACATCGCGAGACTTTACCAATAATGCCATTACTAATGGTGCTTCTTTGTTTATGTATCGTTTGTACTGTAACGGTGTTTATCGTATTCCGCCGGGTCGTATTGGCGCTGATGGCAAACAAACGGACACCCAGTTACCTCTCGAATTGCATTTCTTAATTACTGTTTGGGGTGGTGAGGCTTCCTACCAATACGAATTAGCGGGCTGGATAATGCGTATCATTGAAGATACCCCCACCTTGCCTTCGGCAATTCTGAATTCCACCTCCCCAAATGTCTTCCATTCAGACGAAACGGTCGATGTTACTCACGCAGAATTGAGAACAGAGGATTTGTTTCGGATTTGGGAGGTGCTTGGCGTAAATGCCTATCAGTTATCCATCCCCTATGTAGCGCGAGTCGTCAATATCGAATCCGAAAATCCCCTGGCTAGAGAATACGACGAGCGTGTCCAGGAACTGGTTCAAAATGTTGGTGTGGTGAGGCCGGTTTCAGGATGACCTTAAACCCCTTACTTGAGTATACATGGCTGGAAACGGTTTCCTTAAAAAATTTATTTGGAATACGTTTTTGGGACCCTGCACTGGATTCTCAAATTGGAGAGGGGCTTCGAGTTGTTTTATACCCCCAAGAAAATACGCGTAAGAAAACGCTGGCTTACCGCACAAGATCCAACGTCTATACTTTCAGTTCCATTCCGGGAATGATACTGCACGAAACTGTCGCTGACGAAGAATTGGCGAGCCCGAGCGCAACTAAAAACTTTATCGTAGAAGTAAATGATTTGCGCAACAGATACAATAGCGCGGCCTTTTCAGTAGAACTTCCTTTACCTTACAACGGTATATTCCTGGTTGATGACGACAGTGCTTCCCCCTCAGATGCGCCCCGGGGCTTTAATCTTTATTCATCTATTAATCGATTGCCAGCTTCGCAATTTACATTTTTGCGAGGGGAGCTTATTAATCGTAGTACTGAAGAACCAGCGGCCCACGCCTTAATACAAGTAGAAAATGAACAAAGATTTAGCTGGTATGGCCTTGCCGATGAAAACGGCAAATTTGCTGTCATGCTGCCTTACCCGCTTCTCGACATTTCGTTTGGGAGTTCACCGCCAACCAGTGATGGTGTGCGCCTGTTCGAAAGAACCTGGACTGTGAGTGTATCAGTGATGTACGAACCACTTAGTCTTATTGAATTACCTGGTACAGATTTACCTGAATATTCGAGCATTCTTAGTCAGGGCCAGGCTTTTATATATACGGAATCCCCGGAAACGGATGTTGGGGAAGTGAATGAACTACAAGCCGAGCTTGTTTACGGAAGAGACTTGGTTATCAAGACCGCAGGTTATTCAGAACTTTATGTGAGTCCTAGTGGATCACCTGCTTAAAAATCGTGGAGGATAAGTTATGCCAGAATATCTAGCCCCAGGGGTATTTGTCGAAGAGACAAGCTTTCGGCAAAAAACTATAGAAGGCGTGAGTACCAGTACAACCGCTTTCGTCGGTCCAACTCGCTTTGGGCCGGAAGATGGCGAACCGTCATTGCTCACTAGTTTTTCAGAATTCGAACGAATTTACGGTGGGCTTGATCAGCTGACTTTTGATGGAGAGGAAGCGACGCACAATTATCTGGCTCATGCTGTTCGAGCTTATTTTGAAGAGGGAGGCCGCCGTCTTTACGTCTCGCGTGTTGTAGACTCTTCCGCACTTCGTGCAACAGCGTCAATATCGGATTCACCGTCGGTTATTGATCTGGAAGCTCGTCATCGAGGTATAGCCGGTAATTTTAGTGTCACTCTGATCTATAAAGCGGGTGAAAATATTTTGGGCGAAGCTCCTCGTGATCCGACTCAACCCTTGAGTACTGACACCGTTGCGATATTGCGCGGTGCCCGCGCAGGTGACCTGGTGTTGGCAGCAGAAAGTGGTTCACCGACTAGTGGTCGAGAATTGTATTCGGTAGAAGACTATATCGACGCAGGTCGAAATACCTATCGCTTACGTTCTGCTGAGCCCGCGTCGCCGGATGATGCAATCGACCTCGATCAATTTGGTAGTGTGCACTTGTTAACTGTAAGCGTCATCACCGGTGAGATGGGTCGCTTCGGTGACCAGCAAAGTTGGGAAGATTTAAATTTTCGTGAAGAACATGGCGAGAGTTTTTTTACGGTATTCCAACCATCACCGGCAAATTTACGTACAGAACTCTACGTGCCGCTGGTAGTTAATCTTGATTTGGCCAACCGCATTGAAGCAGTTGCAGATATGTTGGATCTGCAATGCCTGGCGAATTCGCCAGATGCGTCGCCGGCGTCAACGATCTTGATGGGCTTGAATAGCGACGAGAGTACCGATGCAGAGCGTTCAGTAAGAATATTTCTTGCTAATGGAACCGATGGTGCTCGCTTGAGTGCAACAGACTTTGAGGGTTCTGAAGATTTTCCCAAGTCGGGAATCAAGGCCTTGGAAGACCTGGAGGAAATTTCTATCGTTGCAGCACCGGGCTCTACCCATAGTGATGGTGGAGATACAGGTGCGGACGTGCGGCGTTTACTTATCGCGCACTGCGAGAGAATGCGTTATCGAGTTGCAGTAATGGATTCTGTCGATGGGCAACTAATTTCTGAAATTCGCGCTGACCGCTCAAGTATTGATACTACGCGAGCTGGCCTCTATTACCCTTGGGTCGAAATTGCCGACCCGGTGACGGAAACAGACATTTTGTTGCCGCCCAGCGGATTTGTAAGTGGAATATTTGCTCGTAACGATATTGAGCGAGGAGTCCATAAAGCACCGGCAAATGAAGTCTTGCGTTTGGCGAAGAACCTGGAAATCAACATTAATAAATCACAACAGGAAGTGCTTAACCCCGACGGTATTAATGTACTGCGATTTTTTGAAGGTCGTGGATACAGGGTGTGGGGGGCGCGTACAGCAAGCTCCGATCCAGAATGGAAATACATGAATGTGCGTCGCTATTTTGCCTTCTTGGAGCGTTCCATTGAAAAAGGTACGCAGTGGGCGGTATTTGAGAACAACGGTCGAACGTTGTGGGCAAATATCCAGTCCACGATTTCGGACTTTCTATTTAATGAATGGAAAGAAGATCACCTTGCAGGTGCGACTCCTGATGAAGCATTTTTCGTTCGCTGTGACCGCAGCACCATGACACAAAATGATATCGATAACGGGCGCATGATTTGTCTTATCGGTGTGGCACCTTTACGGCCCGCGGAGTTTGTTATTTTCCGTATTGGTCAGAAAACACTCGATACCCAATCCTAAGCGAAAACCGGAGGAATAACAAATGGCAAGACCCAAAAATTACCCTTATTCCCAATTTAATTTTCTTGTGGAATGGGACAACATCAAAGGTGAAACCAAGGATGCCGGCTTCCAGGAAGTCAGCGGTTTGGGTTTGGAGATCAATGTAACAGAGTATCGTGCAGGTAACGCGAAAACCAACGAAGCAATAAAGGTGACAACTACGGCGAAAGCCAGTGATGCAACCTTTAAACGCGGTGTTATTGGTGCGCATGACCTTTACGAATGGGCTAACCAGGTCCGAGACGGTCATCAGGACCAGTTAAAAACGGTTACGGTGACTTTGCTCAGTGAATCACGTGATCCTGTCATGAAATGGAAGTTGTTTGCAGCGCGCCCGATAAAATATACGGCGCCGTCATTTAATGGCAAAGGAACTGATCTAGCGATAGAGGAATTGGTGCTCTCGGTAGAGAGGATAGAGCAAGAGGCTGCCTGATGACTGCAAAGGCCCCAATGTTTCCCGGCATATATTTTGACACGGTCCAGCCTGCGCTGGACTCGGTTTTGCCGCGTATGGACATTGCTTCCTTTGTCGGCTTTGCCAGTTCCGGTCCGTTGCATACGCCTGTCGTTGTTGAAGATTTAGCGCGTTTTCGTGATATCTTTGGTGCAGATTTAGACCTTGCCTGGGATGATGAGCGTAATTTTGTCGAACAAAGCTTTCTCGGCGCTGCAGTTGAAAACTTTTTTAGAAATGGTGGCAAGCGTTGTTGGGTAGTGCGGGTCGCTGATGAAGATCTTGCGCAAACGGCTCGCTTTGCTATACCAGGCTTATATCGTAGCAATGGAGAGGTTGTTGAACAGGCTTGTGCTGATGCTCGCAGCCCGGGAAGCTGGGCTGAGCTTGTGCGTTTGCGTCCGCGACTGAATATTGAATCCCTACAAATTCAAAGCAGTGCGTCAACAGAGCCGGTTTTAAGTATTAACGACAGTGCCTGGAATGTGGATGTTGTGGCACACGACGAAACAATTAAGCCGGGTGACTTAATTTCCGTCAATATGGATGGTGGTGATTCTGCTTACTACCTCGTTGTATCCAATGTGGTAGCAAACGAGCAGGGAGTGCGACTTAGTGGTACCCACGGCTATTACTACTTTAACGATGTTGATTTATCACCACCAGTGCTTGATCCGGCATTTGCTATTCCCTCAAGTGAAACTGAATTTAAGCTATTTAATTTGAGTGATTTATCTAGCTTGGGTGTCGAGGCTGAGTGGCCATCCCAAGGCTCACCCGGAGATGATTTTCAGCCTTTAATACGATTGCTAAGTTTTAATTTGCGTTCTCTTGAAAGTATTGGCCAGACAAAAGAACTGGTCAATTTAAGGTTTTGCAGCGAGCATCATCGCTTCTGGGCGAAGCTGCCAAACGATAAAAACCTCTATAGCCAAACAGAAGGGCAGTTTAAACAGCAACTGAGTCCCGAAACACTTGCATTAATTCAGGAAGCAAATGCACCGCGATTTCCTGCTGCAGGAACGAGCGATGCTGGTGAATATTATTACTTGCCACTCGATATGGCTATTGCGGGAGGTGCAAGTAGCCGCGCAGAATTCGAGAGTGAAACTACAACTCTGTTACGAAATGGCTTACGGAATTTTGGTTCTGTGTACTTTGTGGACGAGCGTCTTACAAGTTTGAATGTGGATCTGCTTGCGCGAGAGGCAAATCGCATAGTTTATCTTGCGGATAAACCGGGATCTTTAAAGGGCTTGCATAGTTTGTTAACTTTAAAAGAAGCGACTTTGATTGCGGTACCGGATGCTATACATCGTCGTTGGGACGATGTGCCTCCCCATTTCCAATTGCCACTTGCAGCGCCGTATCTTAATAGCATTGAAGAAGTCGAAGAGTTGGTGAATACTTGGCGGGTGCACTGGTCGCCGGTGAGTGGTGCGCGTTTTTATAGCCTTGAATGGAGTAAGGATCCGGATTTTACTGAATTTACGCGTAAAACGATAGATAGTGACGACCTGCCAAAGATTGGCGAGTCCCTTGATTTGTTACCCGAGCCAGACACAGAATATTTTTTGTCGCTGAATGTCGGCTGTCCTCAGGAATACTATTTTCGTGTACGTGCTGAGAAAGAAGCCGAAGTTAGTGCCTGGTCGAATAATCGGGCCTTGTTTAGTCCTCAAGTTGATTTCATCGAGTGCTCCGCGGTAAAAGCGGAACTAATTGAGCTTAACCTGAATATATCTGCAACGGCTTCACCAGCCTTTTCACAAGAAAGTGGCGATTACCAGCTGACATGGGTTCTTCTTCATGAGGCGGGTGAATATGAATCCGTCGATTCCTACGAGCTTCAAAGAGCTGATGATCACGCTTTTACAAACCCCGAAGTATTATTTGATGGAGCGCCACTCGAACTAGAGGATGAGTTGACGCCGTCGCTGCTTGTTTATTCGGAAGCAGATTCCAGCACTTATTTTAGGGTTCGAGCTAAAGACAAAAATACCCTTGGTCCCTGGTCAAATACAATACTTCTTTGGCCATCGCAACTCAGCAGAATGACTTTTCAAAACAAAAGCGATTTTTCTGAGGTGGATTTGTTGGCAATTCATCGAGCGCTTATGCGAACCTGCGCTGCACGTGCGGATCTGTTCGCAGTGTTAAGTTTACCACGTCACTATGAAGTTCAGGACGTGCTAGATCACTATGCAAAGCTTAAGCCCACCAGTGATTTGCAGGTGGCGCTCTCGTCTGTAGGCGATGATCTAAGTGCTAGCGTGCGCGCCTTGGCAGCAGGTGAAATTCAGGTTAGTTCACACGCAGCGCTTTATTTTCCCTGGTTTGCATCGCGAACAGAGTCTACAGGCCGCTTAAGTATAAATGTACGCTATGTACCACCAGACGGTGCCGTGCTGGGAAAAATTGCCGGCAAGGCGGTTGAGCAGGGTCCGTGGATTGCTCCCGCAAATTCTCCCTTTGAAGACGTTCTTGCGCTCGAAAAAAATATTAATCGCGAGCAATGGAAACAACTCATGCAGGCGCGAATAAATGTGATTCGCCAGGAAAGTCGTGGTTATCTTCTAATGAGTGCAGATACGCTATCTACAAATAGTGAGCTGGATGAAATTAATGTGCGACGTTTAATGAGTATGATCAGACGAATTGCTGAGGCGGAAGGAAATCGTTATGTGTTTGAGAATAATAATACCTTGTTGCACGATAAAGTGAAGCAGCAATTTGAAACGATATTTGCCAGGCTATATGAGCGTGGTGCGTTCGCTGGAAAAAATGCTCAACAAGCTTATCGTGTGGTAACGGGTTCTGATGTCAATACTATCCGCAGTATTGAAGCCGGACGATTTGTTGTTGAACTGCATGTAGCACCTTCCAGAGCATTAAAATTTATACGCGTGCGCCTGGTTCAGGAAGGTAACGGTCAGATTCAGTTACAGGAGTTAGCCGGATGATGCCATTCTCAAATTTTAACTTTCATGTGCTTTTCACCCTGCCGGATCAAAAGGCAACGATATGTGAGGCAGAGTTCTCCGAATGTTCGGGGCTGGAAATGAATATGGAAGTTAAAACAATAAAAGAAGGCGGAAACAACGCTGAACAAATCCATCTATCTGGGCCGCTAACTTACGGCCAGTTAAGTTTAAAACGGGGAATGACGAGTAATTTTGATTTGTGGGATTGGTTTGAACAATCTCAGCAAAACCCAAATTTGCGCATAGATGGTGAAATTCAGATGCTCTCCGTAAAGCGAACAGTGAAGAATAAAAAAGCACTTATCAAACAGACAAAAAATGTTGTGTTCAAAATATTTAATTGCCTGCCAATAAAAATCGTTGCGCCGACGCTGACAGCGGCGGAAGGGGAGGTGGCGGTTGAAGAAATGCAGATTGCTTACGAACGCCTAAAGCGTGAAGTAAGTGAGGAAGAAACAGAAGATTAAGTGCTTGAGTAGAGAAAACCATGCCTGATCAACTCACAATTAAAAAAGCTGTTTTGCAACAGGTCGCCTGGAATGACCATGGTGATGTGACAACAGAAGGCCCTAAATTTGAGGTGCAGTTTAACCCTGAAACCCTCAATGTTGCCTTTTCTAATCAAATTGACGGCGGCGACCAGGCCGGTGGTTCCGCGATTCAGTTTAATTCAAAGGGTACGACCAAGCTTTCATTTGATCTCATCTTTGATGTTACAGACCCAAAAATTGGTCAGCGTTTTAAGGGCGATAACAAGCCGAGTAGTACGTCCGACGTTAGAAAAATCACCATGCTCGTTGCCGATTTTATGCAAACCGAGCGTAGCGGCAGTGGCAAGAATACAAAGTTTACGCCTCCAGGAATTCGTTTTAGCTGGGGAACCTTTCGCTTTGAGGGTGTTGTCGATTCGCTAACAGAAAAACTTGAATTGTTTTCTGCCGAAGGGGTGCCTCTGCGGGCAACGGTTAGCGTAAGTATTACCAAGCAGGATGTGGATATTAACTTTAATGCACCGGCCGCAGACGACCAGGGTAATCCAAACGCGGGAACCGAAGAGACTGCAGCTCCGGCAGAAAACAATAACACCATGCCGGATCAAACAAACAAAGATGGTACGCAAAAGCCCTGGCAGGGTGATGCCTTGGCAAACGGCATAGAAAACCCCCTCGATTTGCCCGTGGGGGAGCCATTATCCCTTGGCGGAGAATTAGCAGCTTCCCTGAATGCCGGATTGGAAGGGGCCGCTGGTTTGGGTTTGTCCGCAGATTTAAGCGCTGGTATTGGGGGCTCGATTGGTGGCAGCCTTGGCGGTAGTTTTGGTGGCAGCATCAGTGCCGGTATTGGTTTAAGTGCAAGCGCAGGTATTGGTGGTGCGCTTGGCGGTGGCCTTGGTTTGGGCGGTGGTCTGGGCGGTGGTCTGGATATCGGCGCCGGGGTTGGCTTTGACGGTGGACTTGATATAGGTGGCAGTTTAGGCGCAGGTATTGGTGCTGGCGTTGGTGGCGGTATTAGCGGTGGTAGCCTTGGCGGGAGTGGAGGTCTGGGTGTTGATATTAGTTCAGGTAGTAATTTCGGAATTGATGCCAGCACAGAATTAGCCCTCAATGGCAGTATCGACAGTGACATGAATTTTGACGCGGACACAGAATTTAAATTTTAGAATTATTGAGGCAAAAAATGGCAGTCATTATAGATACATTTGAAGTTATTAGTGTTGGCAAGAAAAAAACCGAATCTTCGAAAAATGGAGAGAGTGCAGGAGCAAAACTAAAACCTGCAGATATAGTTTCAGTAGTTGAGCATCGATATCAACGTAAAGAAAGAACAAGAGCGCATTAAATAATGACTGGTGTAGCAGCAACATTACCGCTTTATTCGTCACGTCCCCGTATCAAGATTGACGGTAATCAGGATGCGCGCCTCGATGCAGGTGTGTTGTCTCTGTCGGTAAAAGAAGATGAAGAAGGGCTTTATTGCTGCGAAATTGCCTTTGGAAATTGGGGCACCGTTAATAGTGATCTGGATTTTCTTTACTTTGATCGGCAAGTCTTCGATTTTGGTAGAGAGTTGCAGGTCGAAATGGGTGATGCTAATGCCGCCGCACAGATATTCCTTGGGAAAATTACAGGAATAGAAGGGCGTTTTATAGAGGGTCGTCCACCAGAAATATTAATTCTAGCCGAAGACAGTCTGCAGGATCTTCGAATGATACGCAGAACACGCAGCTTTGAAGACGTGAGCTTACAAGATGTGGCAGAGACTATTGCGGGTGATCATAACCTGCAAGCAGAAATCGATATCGATAGTCCGGACTATAAAAACCTATCGCAGCTAAATCAAAGTGACCTTGCATTCCTACGTGAGAGAGCACGTCTTATAGATGCAGAAGTTTGGGTGGAAGACAATCGACTTTATGTACAAAGTCGAGCGCGAAGAAAAGTGGCTGAACTCGATGTGGTTTATAAGCAACATCTTCATGAATTCCTGGTTTGTGCTGATTTGGCTCACCAACGCACGAAGTTTTCGGCGAGCGGCTGGGATATACAAAGTAAAGATAAGCTTAAAGTCGAAGTAGACAAGGCGGTAATTGAATCTGAATTGGAGGGTGGTTTGTCAGGAAGTCAGGTTCTGCAGGACGCCTTTGGCGAACGACGAGATAGCGTTGTGCACTTAACGCCAGGCTCTAACGAGGAAACTCGCAGTCTAGCCGAGGCACACTACCGAACGATTGCTCGACAGTTTGTAACAGGTACTGGTCTGGCCGAAGGTGATGCACGTTACAAGGCGGGAGCAAAAATTAATATTGATGGTGTTGGCCCCTTGTTTAGTGGGCCATATTTTGTAAACAGCGTACATCATATGTTTTCACAAGATGGCGGTGGATACAAAACGCAATTCACCGTAGAAAGACCAGCAATTGGAGCCTAGTTGTGCAGGATACCATGCTACAAAAAATGTTTAACTCACGGCTACCGGGAGGTTTTGGTGGTTGTTTTTACGGCGTTTATGTCGCCCAGGTTATTGATATTAATGACCCCGATGGTCAGGGCAGGGTTAAAGTGCGCTTGCCATGGTCTCCAGATGGGGACAACGGGGAATACCAAGCCTGGGCTCGTTTGGCAACAATGATGGCAGGAGCAGATCGCGGTACCTGGTTTATTCCTCATATCGATGACGAAGTGTTGGTGGCCTTTAATGCCGGCGATGCTAGGCATCCCTATGTAATTGGTTCTCTGTGGAACGGCCAGGATGAGCCACCGGAGTCAATGGACGGTGCTGGCAATAATTATGTAAAAACAATTAAATCGAAAAACGGTGTACGTGTCAGTTTAAACGATAAGGATGGTCAGGAGAGTTTAACTCTGGAAACGCCTGGCGGTCAGCAAATTGAATTAAAAGATGGACCCGGTGGTGTAAAAATTAAAGATAGCAACGGAAATTCTGTCAAGCTAGGCCCCGCCGGTATCACGGTTAAGTCTTCTGCAGTCGTTAAAGTGGAAGCAAGTATGGTTACAGTTTCCGCTTCTTTTATGAGTGTAGATTGCCCTTTTACCTCCTTTAGTGGCTTGCTGCAAGCGGATACGGTATTGACTAACAGCGTAATCAGTGCGTCGTATACGCCGGGAGCGGGAAACATATGGTAGACACTCTGATTAAACATGACACAAAGTGGTTAGCGCCGGCGGCCATCTGGTCGGAATTTTCGGATATTAGCACCGCCGAAAAACGCGATGATTTTAAACGTCCCACAATATTGCGTTTTAATAGCGACGCTTTCATGCAGGAACTAATCTCCCTGATGAACCTGTATCCTGAGCGACTGGTTGAATGGAAGGCTCAAGGGGAAACCTGGCGTGAACCAATGGAAACACCACCCACGCGTGAATTACTTCCAATAGAGCAACCTGTTTCAGAATTTCTTAAAAGTCAAACCAAACAGCTAAAAATAGAAAACAAAATCTCTGTTCCAAGCTCTACCAACCTGGTGGTTAACAATAAGTTGCCTTTAAAGCTTTTCCAACCCTTACATCAGCGTTTCTATTTGGTTACCGCGTCCTTGGTGTGTCGTCGAGTAGGCTTGCCAGATCGAGCGATAGATTTGGAAAAAGATCAAAAAGTAAAATTTGTTATTAGGCGCTTACTACCTAAAGACCCTAACGCAGAGATAGAAAACCCCGATGTATGTGACCCGCAAAACTGTGATGAATATGCCTGGGTGCTCGACGGCGATCAGATGAAATGGAAAAAAGTAGTAGAAGGGTCAGTTATAAACACAAAAACATTGCTTACAGAAGAAGAACGTTTGCCAATGTCTCCTCTGGGCTATATTGAGGAGGGCGAGCAAAGTAGAAAGCTGCTAAGTGGTTTTATTCCGGTTTCGAAACGTGAAATCTATATGAATTCCGGGTTGGTAGTTGCAGAACCCAAGGAAGAAAATCAGAATTCCAGTGTAAACAGTTCAAAGCATGACGCTATTGCCCATGTCTTTAGCATGCTGGTAGCTGCGCCTTGGAAGCGGCTTATATCAATGGGGCTAAATGAAAGCAATGGAAATAGTAAGTGGGTATCCGAAGCACCGGCTTCTGCAAAAAATCACGACGAATTTCCTGATTTTGATCTGATTTCTGGCAGTACACTCAGAGATACACGAGAAAAAATACAAACCATATCCTGGTACGTTCTCATTGATATGCTGCAGTTTTTTAAAGACTATATTCCACGGATATATCAATATATTGCCGACGGAATAGAGCCTGCAGCTCTCTCGCAAGAGGAGTTGAACTTATACAATGCCTTGAGTGCTATTACACTTAATACTGAAGATTTTAACGACAAAGTTATTGATGGTGTTCAAGATAACTATATCAGTGAAAGTAACTACCATACCCACAATGATCTTAAGGGCTCGCTTGTTGCGGCGCTCAGTGAGTTAGCGAACAATAGTAATTACGAAACAGATTTAGATCTGGTCGATTATGCCTATGATAGAATAGATGAAAATACTAAGGCAGAATATAATTGGCCTGACTTTCTATTTCCTCTAGCAGACCCGGTAATCGCCGCTTGCCCCTTGCCATCAATATTGGCTGACGACGATCCGGATCGCAGTGACGCGGAACCAGATTTTAGTCACGACCAGTTAGACGCATTGACTTTGCTGGTTAAAGAAGCGATACCAGAGGACCTAGGCAAAACTGCTCCTGATATCAAGCCACCTAAACCACCGCAAAAAGATAATTCCGGTGGCTGGTTTGTCATTCGTTGTGTTTTTGAAGCGCCGAATTGCGGCCCTTTTAATCCTGCCCTGCTCAGTGAATCGACTGTCCCTTTTAAAATGGCAGCGACTTATGACCCCGATGCACCAGGACGACCGATAAATATACCCATGCCATTGGATATCACTCCTGCCGGTTTACGTAAGCATCAAAAAAACGCGAATTTTATGATATCCGATATGTTGTGCGGTAAATTGCGTGGTGCGCGTAAAACAACTTTGGGAGACCTGGTTTTATCCGTTCTTCCCTGGCCTTTTCACAAAGACCTGCCCGAACCGGGTAATGCCAACTGTTCCAAGGGCGGGATTGGCTTTGGAATGATGTGTTCTTTGTCAATCCCAATTGTAACTCTGTGTGCAATGATTTTATTAACGATAATGGTCACTTTATTTGACATATTTTTCCGATGGTTACCGTTCTTTTTCCTCTGTTTACCCATACCTGGATTAAAGGGAAAGAAATAGATGATTGATGAAGGGAAATTATTTGGGCGTGGAATTAACTTCCCTCCAAAAATAACAGCAAACGGTCGCTGGGCCTGGTCTTCCGGCGCTGAAAATATACGCCAGTCAATACAGATTATTTTGCAGACCGAACCGCTGGAGCGTTTGATGCTGCCAGGTTTTGGTTCAGGTTTAAAAAAAATGTTATTTCAGCCCAATACGATAGAAACACACAGCTTAATTGAAGAACTGATAAGTCGGGCCTTGGACCGTTGGGAACGGCGTATAAAAGTGAGTTCTGTGGATGTCATGGCCGATCCAAAAGATCTAAATACTGCCTGGATTACCCTGCGTTACAAACTTGTGTCTACACAAACGCCCGACCAAATGCAATTACGCGTGCAGTTGACAGGCTAGTGGGAAAATAGGGGAGAGTAATGCCTTTACCAGAACCGCAATTTGAAAGCCGTACCTATCGAGACCTGTTTAACGAGGCGCTCGCTCGTATACCTGCACATACACCTGAGTGGACTAACCGTAGTGAGCCTGATCCGGGTATAACCTTGTTGCAGCTTTTTTCTTTTATCACAGAAAGCTTGCTGTATAGAACAAATATTATACCGGAGAGAAACAGGCAGAAATTTTTACGCTTGCTGCAAATACCTCTACGCCCGGCTGCTGCCGCCAATGGTCTAGTTAGCTTTTCGAACCCTCAGGGAGTGTTTGAAAATATTACCGTGAACGCGGGTCAGGAACTCGCAGCGGGAAACGTGTCCTTCAAGTCTATGAATGGCTTGGCCGTGCTACCAGTAGAAGCCAGGTTATATTACAAAAAGCCGGTGGAAACGGATGAAAACGAAGAGCTTGGGGAGCTTTATAAGAATCTCTATGCAGCGTTTGATTTACCGGAAAACAAACTTGAGTTTTACGAAACTGCAATTTACGAGCCGACCAGCGACGGATTAAAAATGAAAGATATCGATCTGGCGCGTGAAACAGTCGATGGTTCGCTATGGCTAGCCTTGTTATCCCGCCCCAGTGAATCGCCCGAGCAGGCCAGAGAAAAAATTGCCAACTCCGTATTGTCGCTTGGCTTGCAGCCAAATTTTGGTGAAGATGGTTGTCAAATCCAGGATATTGCTACGCTGGCAGAAGAAAATAATACTGATTTGCTTTTTGAAATACCTAACGCGAGTGATGAACGAATACGCTACAGGCCTTTGGAATATACGGCGCAACATAATATATTGACACAGCCCGGCGTTGTAAAGCTAATAATTCCAGCTGCCGAAAGTTTGACTGTGTGGCAAGAAGAACCTCTAACCTCTGGCGTCGATAACAGGCCGCCCTCTTTGGATAACACTGATGATCAGGGTAGATTAGTAACCTGGATTAAAATTCGTGCGCCGCAAATTAATACCAGCGTGGATACGTCTTCGCGTCAGATTTCTATCAAATTGGCCTGGGCAGGTATTAATGCAGCTAGTGTAATGCAGCGCAAAGATGTGCGAGCTGAAAAGTTATCTGACGGTACTGGTAAGCCTAACCAACGTTTGCGATTGTTAAACCGGCCCATTATCGATGATACGCTGAGCTTGTTTGTCAGCGGTGAACAATGGACGGAAGTCGATGATCTGGCGACGGCCGATTCGGAATTAGCCTGTGCTAATTCAGGATCAGTAGGCAGTAAAGTTTATCGTCTTGATCGCGAAGCGGGCGAAATAGTATTTGGCGATGGAGTACGCGGCGCGCGCCCGGCCAAAGGCGCCATTATACAGGCCTCTTACGCACATGGGGGTGGCCTGCAGGGATTGGTCGGTGTAGATACAATAGTAAAAGCTCCTAATTTACCATCGGGTGTAAAAGTAACTAATCCGGTTCCAACCTGGGGTGCAACAGCCGCGGAAAAAGTTGCTGACGGTGAACGCAATATTCCACAGCTTCTACGGCATCGTGATCGCTTGATGTCGTCTGACGATTTTAAAGATATTATTAAGCGTACTCCCGGAATAGATTTGGGTAGGGTGGATGTTCTTCCCCTTTTCCACCCGAAATTACCTAATCAAATTTCTACTGGTGTTGTCACGGCACTTGTGATCCCCGCAATTGACATAGCTCATCCCGATTCACCGCAACCCGACCAGCTTTTCTTGAAAAATGTTTGCAAGTACTTAACACCGCGACGAATTTTGACTACGGAATTACACGTGCGCGGCCCAATCTACAAGGAAGTTTGGGTGTCCATAGGTATTAATGTAGTGCCGGGATTTGACCCTGTTCCCGTACGAGAAGCTGTCAAGCAGGAAGTAAAAAAGTTTTTATCTCCATTGATCGGCGGATTTAACGATGCGGGTTGGCCCCTGGAAAAAGCGGTAGACGCACTGGAGGTCTCGGCTACTGTAACGCGAGTAGACGGAGTCTCAAAAGTGAATCAGCTGCGTCTGGCCGAAACCAACGGAGCGGAACTAAACGAAATACTAATGGAAGGGCTGAACCTTCCAAGGGTCATGAAAGTTGCTGTCGTAGAAGGTGATGCACAGACAATAGAGGACATTAGAGGGGACACTGAAGCGGATTCTTTAAGCAGTGATGATACGAACATTGTACCGGTGCCAGTCGTGCCGGCAGAGTGTTAATAGATAAATGAGCCGGTAGCTGGAAAAATGGATACGCAAAGTCGCCAATATCACTTAATTTACGGAGAACGAGATTGGTTACCGTTCCTGCTTAAGCAGAAAACGGCTTTAATTTGGTGGGATCGAGAGCGTAAAACGGTTTCCCTTGCCCCTGTGGTCCAACAATTAAATGAGTGAGATAGCCTGAATCACTTAAACCCTCAACAAAGGCGAGGGGCTGCCTTTGATCACTATGGTAATGTTTATTGGATAGACCAACAGCGCCAGCGAATTTTATATCACGCTGCAGCTACACCTTTAGAAATGGGCGAGTTTTGGCATGTTCGGGAGTTGCAGCTAGTTTCAGAGAATAATAGAAAACACGGCGATTTTTCTGCGTCAGACGCTGCTTCTGAGTTGGAAGCCCCCATTTTGTCCGGCCTTGCAGTTACGACAATGGAATACCTCGTCGTTGGTACCCAGCAAACAAGCAGTCATAATGCCGGCTTACTAATTTTTGATTTGCATGCCGGTGGTGCGCCTGTTTGGTTTCGTTGGCCAGCTGGGCTAAATTTTTCCCCTGTTGATATTAGTTGTACGCCAGATGGTGGTTTACTCATCCTAGATCGTGATTTAGAGGATTTTAGTTCCGAAGCTGCTACTGCTCGTGTTTGGCATTTGGACAAAAACTTCCGTGTGCTTGATTGTAACGGTGAATCTATAGATTTAAATGCAAATCACGATTTTTTTAATCAGGAATCTGAAGTAGAAGAAAGTGAAAAGCTAGATCGATTTTTATCGGGAATCGCTTTGTCGCTGTATAGCCCAGGCCAGATTACATCACCGGTTTCAGTAGAGGCGATCGCAGACAATGCCTTTGTTATCCTCGACGTGCGGGAAGGAGAAGATTACTCTACGATCCATTATTATCGTGATAGTGAACTCGTTGACTCCATTGACTTAAATGAAGATTCTATCGGTAACTTATTAAATAACAGTGAAATTACAGCTCACGATATAGCTTTTCTCCCTGGCGCAGATACCAATGAGCGTATTCATCGTGGCTTGCTCTATGTGTCAGCGAGCAACATAGCACAGTCTTTTGAATTTGCCTTACAAGCGAGCGACTCAGAGCTGGAATTAGCTATGCAGCCAAAATTACTGCCCATGCGTGCACAAACCGGCAAAGCGTTAATAGTATCCGGGCTTTGCCCTTACTACGATTTCGAAGACCGTTGGTTACCCCTGGCAGAGCAGCCTCGGCATCAATACCAAAGTCGTGCAGAACTGGAAGGTCTTGTCTTCGATGGGGAAGAACCCGATTGTGTTTGGCACCGCATTGTAATTGATGCCTGTATCCCACCGGGAACAAGAGTTCATTTTGAAAGTCGTAGCTCAAATTCACTAGCAGATTTGGTCAGCTTACCCTGGCGGGAAGAACCGAATCTGTATTTAAGAGCCGAAGGCTCTGAGCTACCGCTTCCGGAAGAAAGTTGTTTTAATAATAGTGAGCACGCAGGAAGTTTCGAACTACTATTTCAAAATGCAATTGGGCGCTATCTTGAGCTTCGCTTGAGCTTAATTGGTACACGCAGGGCGACGCCAATCATTCGAGCTTGCCGAGTGTATTATCCACGTTTTTCTTATTTAAAGCGCTATTTGCCTTCGGCCTATCAAGACGATTACAAGAGCGCAAGTTTTCTGGATCGTTTCCTCGCTAATATTGAGGGAATGTATACACAGATAGAGAATAAAATAGCTCATGCGGACTATTTGTTCGATACGCGTACAACACCGCCAGAGTTTCTTGAGTGGTTGGGGCAATGGTTAGGCGCTTTTGTTGATCCAGTTTGGGACCTTAAACGGAAGCGTTTGTTTGTAGAAAATGCTGCTTTACTGTTTAACTGGAGAGGTACGCCTACAGGTTTGCGTGCCTTGATTAAACTCTGTATCGATGAATGTCCCGAAGAGTCTATATTCGAGCCTTTGCGTTTTCCTTCTGCCAATACAGATTCTATTTTGGGCGGCCGTGATATTCGCATTGTTGAACGTTTTTTAACGCGTCGCCTAGTGCAAACGGATACTAGCGAAACCCAAACAGATTTGGCATTAACAAGCAGCAGTCAGTCCTGGCAGCCGGTTTTGGGCGCAGGCGCACTGCATTTATATTATCAAAATTATTTACTAAGCAAATACAAAGGCGATATTGCTGCGCTCAATTCAGCCTGGGAATTACAAAGTGGTACTGATTTCAGTGATTTTACCACTATAAAAATTCCGCCGCTGACACCTCTGCAAAGCGCCCAAGCCAGAGATTGGGAAGAGTTTACCCGGGATAATATTGGTTTTACTTACCCGCCCGTATCTTTGGAAGCTTTACCTCTGTACCAGGAATTTCTCAACCTTCGCTACAAACGCATCGACAAATTAAATTCTGCACACGGATATATCGGAAAATTTGCGTTAAAAGACTTTGATGAGATTGTTCTGCCTACGCAGCTCCCTTTAAATCAGAAGGCCCTCGTGGACTGGATAGAGTTTGTATCTCTTTCATTACCAATTAGTCAGCAGGCCCATCAGTTTACTGTCTATTTGCCAACCAAGCTCGGTGAACTACCCGCTGCAATGGAGCGCCGTAGAGCGCAAGTAGAAGAAATTGTACTACGAGAAAAACCCGCACATACGCAATTTGATGTGCAGTTTTTTTGGGCCATGTTTCAGGTTGGAAGTGTTCGTCTGGGGATAGATACATCCATAGGCGAAGGTAGCCGATTTGTTGCAATGGTTTTGGGTGCTAATTTTCTGGGTCAGAGCTTTCTTTCTGAATCTCATCCCTGGAGCGTGTTTAAGCGCACAGTTGTGGGTCGTGAGCGTCTCACTTATGACCTTAAATGGAGACCATAAATAATGAGTGATTTTACAAGTGTGTTCCCTGTAACACAGGCATTAGATCCTAATAAAAGAGTAAATTATTTACACGGGCTGGTATTAGGGGTCGATGAATTTAAGCAGGAAGAGTTTTACCTGCTTGAAAAAGACCGCCAACATATGCGCTCGCTTCATGGCTACGGTACCGTTTGTGGGTTGGCTGTTTCCATAGAAGATGAAGTGGCTGGTACAGAGATAAAGGTAGCGCCGGGAATGGCGCTAAATTATTGTGGGCAGGTAATTGAAGTCCCACGCACCCAGTGCGCTGTACTCGAGGAATGGTTAGCTGATAACAGCGAAGACATTATCGGGCAATTAGGCTCGCCGGCTTCTGGGCCTCTTACTTTGTATTTAATGCTATGTTATCGCGAATGTGAGACGGATTTGGTGCCGATACCCTCTGGCCCCTGTCAGTCACTCGAAGATACAACAGCGGCTTCTCGTATTGCTGACGATTTCAGTCTGTCTTTTAGTCTGGATATGCCTGCCGACTACCACTTGAATTCCCCCATGATGGTGCTTTCGGAATTATTGCTGAATATTCCCGTTTCAGCCGGTGGTGAACTCGAGCTGGATGAGCTTCTCAATATGGTTCGCGAACTTGATGAAGACTATGAAGTTTCCTCACCACCGCAAGTAAGTTCTCCTCCCTTATCTTCTCCAGATCTATCGACTTCAATAGCACCGGAGAATGTATACAGCTTTTTTCATGAGGCTTTCAAGGTTTGGGTGACTGAGGTTAAGCCCTGCCTGATGAAATGTAATGACGAACTTATACCCGAGGATACTTCCAAAAACTGTGTCTTTATTGCACAGCTTGATTTTAGTGTCACATCAAATGACGGCCTCGTTTTGCTGGATTCTGATGTCACTATCGATGAAAGCCAGCGTCAATTTATGTTAGCTAGTCAGGATCAGCAAAACTATTTAAATCCGCTTTCTGTTTGGGCGAAAAGTATAACTGAGGGTGTAATGCCAGCATTTTCTCTTGTTGGTGAAGAGATTGATGAAAGCGATTTAGTGCACATAAGTGGTAGTGAAACATTCAACGGCCAAAAAACATTTAGCAGGCCTATTCTCCTCGAGGACGCTGGCCGAGTTCACAAAAAAATCGTATTGCCGGGATACGATGCGCATCATGGTCGTGGTGCCGCGAGAGCACTTTTTAATGAACTGGCTTCTATGCATTTTCTTACCAGCGGACCAAATGCGTTCGGTGGCGAAGCGTTGTTTTCTATTCCGATGCCTGAAGATATGGCCTACAACCGTGGAATGCAATTTCGTTTGGTTTGGGGGTTTCAAGGCGCTCCAGAACCGGCTGATATTGAATTTACCTGGCGCGTAGGGGCGAGGTTTTATGAACCAGGTGAACCAACGACTTCATACGATAGTATTGACCTTACTGTTACCGAGCCCAACGCTAGTCGAAATTCAGTTTTGGTGACACCCTACACCGATTTCGATAACAGTATTACATTTACAAACGACCAGGCTTACGGTGCTTTGCACATATCTATTGTCGATCCCGAGGTAGCTCTTCCAGAAATATATTTAATGCAAGTCGATTTGCGTTATACAGCTGATCGCCTTGGTCGAGGTATTTAAGATGAGTTTTAAAGGTTTATTAGAACCGGTTGTCGATAGTGGTATTAAGAATACCAACTACTTTGAAGGCCGCCTGTTAAGCGCAAGAGATTTAACGGAACAGGAAGTCGCAAATCGTCAGCACAGACAACAGCTTGGACATGCACTTGGGCATGGCGTCGTTGAAGGGCTTGAAGTCAGTGTGGAAAATATAGGTGCAGCGGGTGAGCAACCTGTAGTGCGGGTGGGCAAAGGTCTGGCCATAAACCTGGATGGAGACATGGTAGAAGTCGCACAAGCTTATATAGACATCCAATTATCACGCACTCTAGATGAATTTAGCGGAGAAAACACAGGCTTTAACGATTGTTCTCCCCTGCCATCAGAAACTCTGGTGCCGAGTGGATCGGGTTTATATATTTTGGTGATGTCCCCCGGCAGCGCTTACAAGGAATTTGCCCCCAAGAGTGGATTGCAGAAAAAGGGAATTGCGCACAACTGTGGCCGTCGCTATGTTGTGGAAGGGGTACAGTTTCGACTTGTTAAATTTGATCCTGCCCTGATGCCGGATATTTCTGATGAAACACGCTCCTTACTGGAAAATCATTTTCTCAGTGCTTCTGGCCCGGTTAGTTTAGAAAACCTTGAAGATTTATCTATGATGAGAAATCTTGTTGCGCATGTGTGTTTTGGTACTGATGGCGTAATAAGTTCGGCAACCGACCCAAACTTCATTAACCAAGAAACAACCGCCGTGGGCCTTGATGCCTTGATGGGCCTGGAAGAGGGCTTGGCTTCGTGTGATACACCATTAGCACTTTTATACTGGAACCTGGATGGCATCGCCTACGTTGACAACTGGGCTGTTAAGCGAAAAGCCAGTCACCGTGATAGTGCTCCCTACAGTATTCCTTCGTTCACTCGTCACAGTTATAGTCGCGCAGATGAATCTCGATTGCAATTTCAGGAGCAGCTTGTGTTCTTACAGAACCAGTCGTCTGATTTAAGCGAGTTGAGGGTGGCTGATTATTTTCGCTATCTCCCTCCGGTTGGGTATTTGCCAATTCAGACTGAAAATAACACTGCGTCGCTCGGTTTTGACGATAAAAACGTTTTTGAAGACGTAGTTATTCGCAGTAGTGTTTTTGTCGAAGCAGCAGCCTTGACGCCGATTACTCAAGTTGCTCTCACCTACATGCCAATAGATTTACAAAGTGAAGAATTTATATGGCTGTACCGAACCAGAGAAAACGCCCAGCAAGCCGATGAAGCGCCCGCAAGCACATTGCAGGAATACATCGTATTTACTAGCGGTCATGCCCCGTATTTTGGAAATGCTCGTTATAACCTGAATAAATGGGATTACAGTAATTATGGCCTCATTTAAAGCCCGGAATTAATCGCCAAAGGAGATTATTATGCCCGAACTCGATTTACTCAACGCAAGTCCCGGCGATGTGGTAGTGCCTTTATCCGATGTGTTGGATTTGCTGGAGTCCGCACTAAACAACGCAGAGTTAAATGATTTATCTGCGCAGTTAATTGCACGAAGAATTACCACGGTGCAATCCGGTGACGTGATTTCTGCACAATTAATGAATCAAATGCTGGCTGATGTTGCAAATTTACAGGCCAGAGTTGCCGAACTGGAAAATGGTATACCCAGTCAGGCTGCACCAACCATTATTTTGATTGAACCTAACGGTGGAGTTGAGATCGGCCAGCAGCTACAGGTAATTGGCACCAACCTCTCTCTTGATACCCTGAATTCAGTTCGTATTGCCAATCGTTCAGTGAACGCATTTGGCTCTGCGAGTGATGACAAGTTATTGGTGTTTGATGTGCCCGCGATTCCGGGGATTCCGCCCCAAGGAGCCAATGTTAATTTAACGGTTTCTAACGACTTCGGTAGTGATACTTATTCGGTATTTGTACTGCAATCGGAAGAAGATAGTCTGGTGGCGAATATTTCAGTACTTCGTGTTGATTTTCCGAGCGGGGCTATTCTGCCGGGTTCTACTAACGATTTTCGTTTTCGTATTGTTGCAGCGACAAACCTGACAGAACAATATGAAGTTACAACTGAAATCTCAGGTGATCCGGGTTGGTCTCATGAGTTTAACGGAGGTAGCCGTTCACAGACTGTAACTATCAACCAAACGGCGTCCACTAACACCGAAATATTCTTCGATACTGTGGTTACTGCCGGTACCAGTGGCACGGCAACGGTTTGGCTAAATATTCAGTCAGTAAATTTTCCGGATGCAGCTGATGAGGATTCTGAAACGACGGAACTGATTCTCAACGAAGAGCCGCAAGGAGATCGGGATCTTACCTTTATTGCGCCAATTATTGGTACCGAAGTTCCCGAGGTGTTGGCAGAAAACCCTGATTCCCAAACAGGCAATATTCTTATACGTGGTGACGGCGCAATTTTAATCACAATAAATGTTTTGATGAATGTTCAGGGAAGTTGTGTGATCAGCGAACCGACAATTGCGAATAATCCTGGTTCAGCTTTTTCCATACTACAACTTGGTGGCGGCAATACATCTCCGCTTATCTCTGAGGGCGGTACTGCACAGTTTAGTTATCAGTTGAGTGTAAGTGGAAGTCCCACCTCAACGGGCCTGCAGCCCGAATTGCAGTTTACTGCCACCCACTCTGTTTCAGGGGAAATAGTTGAATATTCCGAAACAATACAGGTTGTCGGTGCATAATTAAAATGGTTTAGATTGCAAAATCTAAAGGAGAAAAATATGAATCTGTTTAGTTTAACATTAGTCGCAAAAATTGTCGCTGGCGCGATGGTAATCGTATTTCTGTCTGGCGCAAGTTGTACACCCAGTGGCACCGTGACAACCACACCAACGAATTTCAATCCAGACTACAGATTGGTTATTCCCTCAACGGCTGAACCCTATGTCGCAGTGAACGGGGATAATGACGAAGCACGTTGGACTAATGATGCCTTTGATTTGGGTTTTGTAGACGGTACAGATCAGAGCGATGCAAAAATGATGGGGGTGGCTGATGCAACAAACCTTTATTTGTATTTTGAACTTGAAGAGGTCGACTATTCAACAACGGATACTATTGTTGTTTTGATTGCCCCTGACCCTGGTGATGCAAATGACAACCGTTTATTATTGATTCAACCTTGTAAAGATCACGGTGTCCCACCAGCAACAGACGTGTGTAGTGCTGGACTGGGTAACAATAAAATTGGAACGGTGGTTTATCACCTCGTGGATTCGGGAACGGGTAATTGGGATGCGGGTGAACAGGATCCAGCATTACTTGACGGTAAGATACGGGTAGAGACAATTACCGCAGGTCCAGGCCTGGTGCGTTATGGTGTTGAAGTCGAATTATCCCGTGCAGATTTTAATTTACCTTCGACCGGTTATTTTGGCCTTTATACGAATATTATGCAGGCCGATGATATGAGCATAGGCGCGAATACTCAATACACATGGCCCTATTCTGACCTGAATGGAAATGCTGGTGGAATGCTAATTTACGGTGATTTAACCAATCTGCCTGCTGACTCTGTTTGGGGTAATGCAACGCTAGACAATAGTAATGGCCCTGGTGTTTTTATCGTAAGTAGCGATGTCTTTACAAACCACAGTGGTGGTTCAACGATAAGTACCGATGAAGAAAACACGTTTACGGCAATCGCACGCAGTGCTGATAATAGTGCTACAGGTTTGGCGGAGGACGTAGTTGCCACTTTCCGGTGGGCTAATTTTGGTTTACCTTCTCGAAGCGCATTTCATAAAATTCCAACAGACGCAGTAGCGGCAGCGCGCGGTAATCCGCCGCCGGCCCAGGATATTCCACCCACCGCAAGTGCTACTTACGAATTTGATTGGTCTGTATCAGACGAAGCAGCTGCTGACCAAGCAGATTACACCGACGGAAGTCATTGGTGTGTCAAGGTTGAATTGACTGCAGCAGCTGGCGTGACGTTCTATCGCGATTCAGCACAACGTAATATGAACTTTGCGGAAACTTCATCGCCCTTTACACGTGTAGCCACTATTAGTGCGGAAGGTATAAAACCACCTAGTGGATCGCGAGTTCACGATTACATTCTGGAAGAGCGATTTTACAATTTTGATCCGAAGTTAAAGTGGAAATCTGAATTAGAAGGGGTGGAAAAAATAGGTGAGGGGCTATATCGGGTTCAGGTACCTGTTGAACAAGCATTTAAGATGGATATGTCCGTGCTGCCTCCCGCCGAAGCTCTTGTTCCTTATAAAACGATTAAGCTGGGAGCTGATGGTCAGAGAATCGATATTGAACCAGGTATGTTAATTACTTTGCTTGAAGATGAAGTGAAAAGTAACACGACGGATATCAGAAGAGAACGCTTGGTAAGAGATGCAAGTGCGGTACGTCCTTCTGGCGATCTGGTTGATCGGGGCGCTGCGGTTTCTGGCGGTAGCGTCGTTGATGTAGGATCGGTAGATAGAGTAGTTGTCGTAGATCAGCCCGACGGCAATGCTGGCAATAATGATATTAGACCCCGATCAAATATTAATGCGTCCTGGGGTGATGCAGACGGGGGTATTGTCAAGAAATCTGCATTTACTCTGGGTCGAGCAACTACCTTACTCGTACCCAAGGGGGCAAAAACGCTCAATTTAAGGTTGGATGGTGAAGTGAAAAGCGATCGGGTGCTTCGTATCTATGCTACCAAACTTGAGAGTTACCATTTATTCGCTAACCCGGATCTTAAAAACGAGGGTAACAATATCCGCGCTGGTCTCGGTGCTAACTTGCCTACAGTGGTATATCGAGGCAAGCGAGGAACCGGGCGGACGATTACCATAGATAAAAAGCGCTATACGGTTTATGAGCCAGCCGGTTCATTCTCGTATATTGTAAAAGGTAGTAAAACCAACTAGCCCAAAGCATTATGACCACAGCAGCCTGGGCGATTCACAAGGTAAATAAACTCAGGGTTAGCGCTTCGGAAGGCGATAACCCTGCCTTGCGTTTTTCCCTGAGCAAGTCCCTTGCTAGCCTGGATTTACGGCCGACAGGCATGCCGCCGTCTTCAATCTTGTATATTCGCCACCTGGAAGATCCGCTACCGGGAGGCTTGCTAAGCGGGGACAAAAATAGAGCAGTATGGAAAAATGCTTTTCGCAGGAAATTAGATGGGATTTATCGCCAGGCGGTAAAACCTGGCTATGGACAAATCTCCAATGATGTCGAAGCCGTTTTTTTTAAAGATCAGGCAGAATTACTGGCAAGTTTAATGGTAGATATTCGAAAGGGTGATACCAACAGCAAGTGGTGGTGGCGGAACAGAAGCTTTTCTAGTTTTTATCCCTCGGCGAAAATAAGAGAAAGTCTAATCACCGAACCACAGTATATTCCAGCAGTTATCAGTATTCTTGCAGAACGTGTGCAAGCAATAGATGTGATCGAGCAACTGGATGTGTCTGATACCCGTGTTTTAATTCAGGGCTTGGCAAAAGAATTTGGTTTAGCTCGTCTCTATCAGGAGCTGCTTGTAGCTGAGATTGCAGAGTTAAATCAGCTAGCATCGGCTGTTGATAAGGATAACCGAGCGCAGAATGGTTCAGGAATGCGTTCGCGTTACCAATCGCAAAGTCTTAATTCAAAAAGAGATTTCGGGCATACCGCTGTCGCCGCACACCATGTGCCGCCATGGGCGACTTTGTTTGATCAGCAAATCTGGCAGTCGAGCCTGAGTAAGGAGCAAGCTATTTTTCTGGGAATGGCCAGAATCGTTCATAGCCGACCAATGACAATGCGGAATTCTATATTTCAAGCCGAAGTATTGCGTTGGTGGGAGCAAGAGGTCCGGAAAAAACAATTTGTGGGCTTTGCAGAAGAAGATGAGGGTTGTCAGGATGTAAGGACTGACTCGTACGAGTTTATTAGTCAGAAAAATGATAGTGATAAAAATTCATATTCTGATAACAAAAATCAATTTGAGGAATTAAAAGCGCCACTTGAATTGGATAAACAAAAGTCAGTCACTAGGGTATTAGAGAAGAAAACTATTGATGGAGAGCGGATAGATAAAAAATCCCAAGCCGAGCAGTATAAGGCAATTTGTTTTGAGGAAAATCGCGACATTTTAGATCTAGAAAAGGAAGAGCTAGAACAGGAAGAGCAAGACCTGGAAAAAATAAATCAGTTAAGCCGGAATACCGGAGGTGAAGCCAACGAAACTGATAACGTTCAGCATATCCCTTCCAAGCAGACTGTCTCTGGCTCAAGTTCAGGCGATGGAGATAGTGAGCCTGGTTATGAAATGGTTGATAAAGCAGGTATTAGTGAGTTAAGCAGGGAAGGAGAGTTACCCGAAGAGTTTTTAGAAGATGATGAGGGCGTAAACTCTTCTTTTTCGGAGAATTATTTTGACACGGAGCTTGGTGGAATACTATTCGTAATAAACCTGATTGAACAGCTTGGCTTGCCCGACCGTTTTGAGTGCCTTAAAGCCGGTTCATATTTAAGCCCGTGGGCGCTACTAGATGTTATTTCACGCGCGCTATTATCCGATTTGTTTTCCTCTTACTATCGAGACCCGTTGTGGAGAGTACTCGCTGGCTTGGATGGACGAAAAACAAAACTGAAGGTCGCAAAAAAGTTTAAAGCTCCTGTCATTTATCGTATACCTCAGGATTGGTTTGATTTTCTGAATATTGAAGAGGGAGCGCCGGTTTATTGGGGCGTTTATCAAGGAGGGTTGCGTGTCTGGGTGGAGGAATGTCTGCTTATCGAGAAAACGATAGAAAAAGAGGCGTACTCTGAATGTATAGAGGTAGTAGAAAGCTATGGGCTGGATACTCAACTGCATAGTTTAAATAGAATGCGCTTTAGTCAGGCGCCCCTAGATAACCGTCGTAGCTTGGAAAAAGTGGGTTTAAATAAGGATCTAGCAAGGTTTTTGTCTTATATGATGCCATTTGTTCGAGAATATCTAAAAGCTATTCTAGAACTGAAAAGCGCGTCACCTAAATCTATCTGCGAAAAACTCATACGCTTACAGTCAAGAATATATACAAGTTCAAGTCATATAGACCTGGTTAGCCCTGTTAACAATTCAAATATAATTCTACGTAAAAGTGGCCTGGACCAGAATCCGGGATGGTTGCCGCTTTACGGTCGTGTTTTATTGATACATTTTACTTAAGTGAGTACATCTTAATGGAAGCTCTAAAAGTTGAAAAGATAAATAAAAGCCAGGTTTCTCAAGTTAAAGGAATGAGCGCAGGAGATCACTACATATTTAATCTATGTGCAAGCCTTTACTGTATGTTTTTTTATATCCATCGCCTCAAGGATCCGGGAGGCGATGGTCTGGAGGAGTTTTTTGAACGCTATCCGTTTTTAAGTTCTTATTATTCACAGGTAACAGTTTATATGCCGGAGGGAATTGGCTGGGGTGATGGCTTACAGTGGTGGCGAGATCGAATAAAAAAAGCGGAAAAAAACAATCATATCTCCCTGCCCCTGGCCACGCTTGCAGATCATCTGGGTTTTGGAAGCAGAATGGCTCTGATGTTGACGGGCCTGGTCGAAGAGGATTCCCGCTTCGGTACGGTATTTTCCGAATTACAGCAACCTTTGGGATACCGCCGCCCTATGTTGGAAACGCTGGGCTACATAGTTTTGGATCAACAGCTAGGTCAAAACAATAACCCCTGGACTGAGTGTAGCCCGCTTTTAAGCCTCGGATTAGTGGAGGCGGAAAATTCTCAGGTTCCGAGGTCAGAATGGGTCTTGCGAATATCGCCTGGAATTTGGGACCTGATAAAGGGTGAAACCAACATACATAAAATAGATTTTGGGCAGCGATACAGAAACCAAAGTAAAAACTGGAAATTTGTTAGTCAGGAAAAATCATCCTCTATCGACAGTTTAATACTCGATGATGAGTTCCTCGACCGTGTTCGCGGTGTACCTGCGTTAATTCAAAGTGGCCAGGCTAAGCTAATAATTGTTCGCGCGTTACCAGGTAGTCATAGTATTGAAGTTTTGACCGCCATAGCAAAGCAGCTAAGACGAAATATCCTGTTTGCGAGTTTTCAATCTGAGCAAAACAATAACGAAAGTATCCACACCGATTTGCCTTCGTCTTTTGGTGCAATTTGCAATATCTTAAATGCCATACCCATTTTGAATTATGATATGGCTCCCGGTGAAACTGTGGAGTTGCCTGAGTTGGCGGGCTATAACGGCCCGATTGCCATCGTTGCTGGAAACGAAGGTGGAATCACAGGAGCTGAGTCTGAGCAATTAATCAATTTAAATATGCCAGCTTTGGATCCTGAGTTGAGATTAGACATCTGGCATCAGGCACTTGAAAAATGGAATATTGAAAAACCAGTTCAGCTAGCCACACAGTTTCGCTTGCCCGGGGAATATATCAGGCAGCTTGCAAGTATGGCTAAAACCAATGCGAAACTGGAAAGAAGAGATACAGTTTTGTTGCTTGACGTTCAGCAGGCAAGCCGAAATTTGAACCGTCAGATGCTAGATTCACTGGCGGACCATCTAGATGCAAAAGGTTCCTGGTCTCATCTGGTTGCTGTTGATACAACCTCAGAAAAACTAATTGAGTTACAACAGCGTTGTACATACCGGGAGCAATTGGGTACGAAGCTGGGGCAGGCTTTCAAAAATTCTTCTAATTGCGGCGTGCGGGCACTGTTTACAGGTAAAAGTGGTACAGGAAAGACTCTCGCTGCGAAAATCCTTGCATCTGAATTGGGTATGGATATCTATCGTGTCGATCTCGCTTCTATAATTAACAAATACATAGGGGAAACAGAAAAAAACCTGCACAAAGTGCTGACAAGGGCTGAGGCGCTGGATGTGATTTTATTGTTGGATGAGGGCGATGCTTTGTTGGGATCGCGCACAGACGTGAAGAATGCAAACGATCGTTATGCAAATCTGGAAACCAATTATTTGCTACAACGCCTTGAGCACTATCAGGGAATAGTACTTGTTACAACGAACCTGTCAGACAATATCGACAAAGCTTTTCAACGACGAATGGATATTGTTATTCCCTTTTTTCAGCCGCAAATGGAACAGCGTATGCACATATATTCTCTGCATCTACCGAGAGATCATGAAGTTGAATACAGCTATCTCGAGCGCGCGGCCAATTTCTGTATTCTGACCGGGGGCCAAATTCGTAACGTTTGTTTGCATGCGGCCTTGTTGGCAGTGGATGAGAAGCGGGAATTAAATCAAAGCCATCTCGCTTATGCCTTGCGAAGTGAATACCGCAAAAATGGCGGTACTTTTCCATTGGATGTTCAGAAGGATGAACGTGTTCCCGATGGAGGTATGCGTTCATTCGCCAATGCCCTGGCACAACAAAGGGGGTAAAACAAATGGCAAGAAGAAAACTGGTTAAAAAACGTCGTAAAAAGAAAAACACTGATGTGGAAGACCAAAAGGCGAACTCACCCTTAAAAAACAAAGTAAATAATGGTCAGGGAGCGGTGTTTAAATCACAAACGATGCTTGCTATACCGGGAATACCAGACAACGAAGGCGGTGCAGCAAAACAAAAAGTCAAAAAGGAGGCTGCCAGTAAAGACATGCAGGCGAATGCTTTATTAGCGCAAATAAAAAATGTGCCTCCGACAATGTTGCAAGTAAGTGGTAAAGGTCAGCCGGCTCAAGATTCGGCCAAAGGTACAACAGTGCGTCTAGAAGGGCGCACTGACGCAGATTTTGATGGAGGATCTTTTGAAACGCAAAACGTACGTGTGAGTCGGGCTGAACATTGCGATTCTTGCGCCGAAGGAGACACCCGTATTCGAGCTCGCGGTACTCTGGTTGCGCGCTATCACGTAACGACCACTGTCACACTTCCGAGCGCAAGCGACTTTCCGGATTTAACTGAGTGTCAGCAGCAACGGGTTCAACATGGGATCGACACAATTTTAGCGCCACATGAACAGGAACACGTAGATGCTTTTCGTCAATACAACGGTGTCACCCGGACACCATTTGACCTAGTTCTTTGTCGAAGTGAGTTTAACAGCACGATTCGCGATATGTTCGATCGCCAGGAAGCATCTCGACGGGCGTCTGCTCAGGCGGCCAGTGATGCCCTGGATCCCTTTCATTTTGATGTGGATATCGATTGCGAAGAACCTCCCGAAGAGGATTCTTCAACAAACACCAGCAATGAAAAAAGTAGCGCCGAAGATACTAAACAGGCAGCAATAGCAGACGAAGATAGTGAACAAAACCTGACGCAGAAAGAAGCAGAAACAAGTTAAACGAGTATGTCTTTTCTTTAGGAAGCAATAGATGGGCAGCGCAGCCGCAACAAAAACAACAAAGTCGAAAGACAAGGCTCGTGCTGCCAGCAAAACGAGTGACAAGGCTGTATCTGCCCAGGCTCAAACAACACGTTCCCCAGAGTTAGCAACAACTCCCGAAGGCCCGGTTGGGGCTTTTTATTCGGCCCGTTTGATTCCCTCCCTGCAAGCTAAATTTGATATAGCTGCTCCTGAAGGCGCCAACGAAAATGAAGTTGGCTCAAAAGAGGAGAAAGCAGAGCTTTTAGAAAGCCAATCAGAGCCCGGCGAACACCGACAAGCTTTTCTGGTGCAGCGCATGTGTGCTGAGTGTGAGGAGGATGAAGACGGTTCGGATGATATTGAAAAGGAAAAACCACAAGGGAAATTCATTCAGCTGGTAGAAAATACGGAGGAAACTGAAGATAAAACGGAAGTGGAAACACAGATTCAGCTTGTTCAGCGAGAGGAAGAAAGTAGTGTAGAAGAAGAAACAAACTCAGAACAGGAAACACCAGAAAATGGAAATAGCACAGAAGAAAGTGGGAATGAAGAAACTGAAGAAAAACAACTGGAACTCACTCAAAGAGAAAGTGATTCTGAAAATGCGCAAAATGAGGAAGGAGGTGCTGATCTAGTTGATGAATTACAGCCGAAGTTAACTGTTGGTCCGGCAGATGACGCGTATGAGAAGGAGGCGGACCAGGTCGCAGAGCGGGTCGTAAATAATCGAAGAGTTCCTGATATCTCGTCAGTAGGGAGCACCAACGTCGCGACCAAGGCGTCGGAAAGCAACAGCAGCGAGGACGCGGATAATAAAGACCAGGAAAGCACAGCGACAAACGAAGACATAGATCTACAAAAAGAATCAGAGACGGAGAACGGCGGAGAAGCACAAAAACAATACAATCCCGTTTCGAAAAATTCGGTATCAGGGGCATTGAGTCAGGCCGGTAAAGGCGCTGCTCTCGATGCTTCCGTGAAAGAGTCTATGGAGTCCAGTACTGGGCTTGATTTTGATCGGGTTCGTGTACATAGCGATGGAGCGTCACGTGAGGCAAACAAAGCCCTGGGAGCAAAAGCCTTCACTCACGGTTCCGATATCTGGTTGGGCGAGGGGGAATCGCAAAATAATAAACACTTAATGGCCCATGAGTTAACCCATGTTGTGCAGCAAGGCGGCCAATCTAACTCGATTCAACGTGCACCGGCAGACTATCAACACCCTGAAGATGGGGGTGGGGTTGAAGGTCGCGTAGAAGGAAAAATTGATGAAGAAATGGAGCAAGCAGACGTTGATGAAGAGGATATTCCAGACACACCTCCGCAATTGGATCGTGGTGAAGTCAACGCGAAAAAAGGAGAAGTCGGTGAGGATGCTGCTCCTGATGTAGATCGCCCCGCACAACAACAACCGGAAACAGAAGGTGCTGCTGAAGCGGCTGAAGAGGAAGCGGAATCAGAACCTGATCCCCTTACTGAGGGTGAAGAAGCAGTCAAAAGTGGAGACACTGAAGGTGGTGATGTCGGCGAGGCAGCGAACCCTTCAGCACAATTGTTTTCTGCTGCGGATGCGATGCAATTGCCAAGCCGTGAAACCGAAGTGGTTTTACCTGAACCGGTTGCTCCAGTCGATACTGAGGGGGAACCCTTGTTTTCAAATCCTGCAGCAGAAATGGAATTGCTTGCGCTCACAATGCAGGCGCAGAGTTTACGTGATCAGGGAACCATGATTCGAGCCCAGGCAAGTAATGCCAAAGCAAATGCAAAAGTATTGGAAGGAAATATTGAAATTGGTAAGGCACGTATTTCTGAGTCAGACACCGGCATTGAAACGGCGAAAGGTCATGTGCAAACCCGGCGCGAGGCACTTGGTACGGGGCAGGAAGCTCTCACTGTTTCAGAAGAAAAAGCGGCGACGGTAGCTAGAGAGGCTCCAGGACTGGTCGCCAGTGCCCAGGAAGGTAAAGATGAGACCGGGCCGATGGCTTCTGAAGCCAGCGAACAGTCTTCTCAAGCGAAAGGCAATGTACCAGATGACCCTGAAGCTGCCGCAAAAGCGCGTGAGCGTGGTGGACAAACAGACAAGGCTAACAGTGATACCCAAAGCGTTGACGGAGCCGTAGAGCAAACCAAAGAAAGAGCACAAACTCTGGTAGGCGACGCTGCGTCGGCTCAGGTAAAAAATACTGAATCGGCCGGCAAAATGGACGAAATGGATGAGGCTTTAACAAGCACGGATGAAAAGCTCTCAGAAATGACTGCTAAAAATGAGCAGGCAACATCCAAATATGATGCTCTGTCTTCTGGTCCGGCAGAAGTAGAAGGTAAGGCTCAGACCCACGACCAAAAAGGACAGCGTTTAATCCAGGAGTCCTTTGAAATTGAAAATGAACTTCACGCAACACAAAAAGATTTTGAGTCGTCTGCTTCCAGCATTCGCGGAATTGATCGTTCCGAACAAGAGCAGGACGAGAGTGAGGAGGATGGATTAATTCAGCCAGATGTACTGGATACAACGGGTTACAGTGAAAGAGAGCGGGTGGACATTGGGGCTATGCTGTTTGACCCTGATGATGAAGAGGTTCAGCGTAGAGAAGAGGCCCAACGCCAGGTTAATGAACGCCGAGAGGCTCGCCTCACCGAAATTCGCTCGCGGCTTGGAAATGATATTTCCGAAGCGAGTGCTTTAGACAAAGTCGGTATTGCAATGGAGCTTACCCTGCGGAATTTATTTACCGATGCGGCCGAAACAGAATGGACCGCGATGCTAGGGCATACTTTGCAAGCATTGGTTGATCCTCGGATTTCCTTACAAGGTGTATTGGCCGGGCTCAATATGACCCTGAGTGGATTTGCCAATGTGATCAGCCCGGAACAATGGGCTGCAGATCCAATAGGAAACCTGCTTAAATCCGCTGCCGACATTGTTACCGGCATTACCATTATTCTCGGTTCGATTACTGGCCTTGCCACTGCGGCGCTGGTGATTATGGCAGCCTTGTGTTTAGCCTCGTTGTTCTTTGGTGGATTTATGATTCCCATTCTGGCCACACCTATGAATTTGTGTTGGACAGTGATGACGGTTGTCGGGGGGTGGACGATAGCCTGGGCTAAAGTAGCTCTCGTGCTTCAGGCCCTGGTATTAATTAAGAATTTAATCTTTGCCGCTACCGCAGATACGGCTGAAGAATTAAATGGTAACGTCGAAAATATGACTGAAGACACCAAGATGGCGGCCGGCATGGTTGCCATTATCGGTTTGGACAAGGCTATGCAAGCGGGTGCGCGTACGCCACTTGGGCAAAGTATTATGGGAGGGTTTGCGCGCGTCGGACAGCGTTTGGGAATAAAACCGCGCGGGGTATTGGGAGGTCAGCCGCCGGAAGGAAGCACACCGGAAGGACAAACACCGGAAGGGCAAACACCGGAAGGGCAAACACCGGAAGGGCAAACACCGGAAGGGCAAACACCAGAAGGGCAAACACCGGAAGGGCAAACACCGGAAGGACAAACACCGGAAGGACAAACACCGGAAGGACAAA
>CAJIBL010000481.1_pt1 | contig 44869 bp, 38 predicted proteins | sample 9199351 | NCBI WGS metagenome assembly CAJIBL01 (sample SAMEA7708304, study PRJEB35096) | sediment metagenome | biome: marine neritic benthic zone biome [ENVO:01000025]; feature: sediment [ENVO:00002007]; material: shallow marine sediment [ENVO:03000034] sea grass bed [ENVO_01000059] ...
CATAAGCTCTATTGCCGATAAGGGAAGCAGGGGGCTTGTATTAAACTCGCTTTGGTGCAGACATGAATCCGGTATTTGCCACTGCTACACGCTGCAAGTACGTCCCTGTAAGCTCTACACCAGCATCCCTCGGCAACTGCTCCTGCGTTGCCCTAATAAGCGCATCCATGGCGCGATGCTGGCGAAGGTAGCAGTAACAAACACCGAATCCATGTTTTCATGCTTTGTAGGACAGCAATGATACGGACTGAATGAGCATTTTTTGCCAGTTTTTAATTCGGCAATGGCAAGGGGCCTTAGCCTTTCAGAAGTTCCTTCAAATACTGCCCGGTGAATGAGGCTTTGCTTCTGGCGACTTTCTCTGGGCTGCCTTCGGCAATAATCTGGCCTCCGCCACTTCCTCCCTCCGGTCCAAGGTCAACAATCCAATCAGCCGTTTTGATGACATCCAGATTGTGTTCGATGACTACAATGGTATTTCCGTGGTCTCTCAGTCGATGCAGTACATTGAGTAGTTGCTGAATATCGTGGAAGTGCAGTCCTGTTGTTGGCTCATCAAGAATGTAAAGGGTTTTACCTGTATCGCGTTTTGAAAGTTCCCGGCTGAGTTTTACGCGCTGTGCTTCTCCGCCAGAAAGTGTGGTGGCCGCCTGCCCTAATTTGATGTATGAAAGGCCAACATCCATAAGTGTTTGCAGTTTTTTGGCAATACTGGGAATAGCATCAAAGAACTCTCTGGCATCCTCTACAGTCATTTCCAGACATTCGTGAATGCTTTTGCCCTTGTATTTTATTTCAAGTGTTTCTCGGTTGTAGCGTTTACCTTTACAAACATCGCATGGCACATATACATCTGGAAGGAAGTGCATTTCAACTTTTACTACACCGTCGCCCTGGCAGGCTTCACAGCGTCCGCCCTTTACGTTAAAGCTGAACCTGCCAGGCTTGTAGCCGCGAGACCTTGCTTCCTGGGTGCCGGAAAATAAATCTCTTATTGGTGTAAATATACCGGTATAGGTGGCGGGGTTGGAGCGAGGCGTTCGCCCTATTGGGCTTTGGTCAATATCAACACACTTATCAAGGTGCTCCAGGCCGGAAACATCTTCATAGTACTCGGCAGTCAGTGTTGTGGCTCCGTTTAGCGCTGTAGCGGCTATTGGGTATAAGGTGCCGTTAATCAATGTCGACTTGCCCGAGCCTGAAACACCTGTAATACAGGTCATTAGGCCTATCGGGAGTTTTAGTTTAAGGTTTTGCAGGTTATTGCCGCAAGCGCCTTCGAGTATCAGTTGCTGGCCCTTTTCGGTTTTATGTCTTATTGCGGGGACGGCAATTTTTTTTCTTCCGGAGAGGTAGTCTGCTGTTGTCGACTGCTTTGCTTTTAGAATTTGTTTAAAAGTGCCTTTTGCAACTATTTCGCCTCCGTGTACACCAGCGCCGGGACCGATATCGACGATATAGTCTGCACTGCGGATCGCATCCTCATCGTGTTCTACAACAATGACGGTATTGCCAAGGTCTCGCAGGTGAGTAAGAGTTCGCAGTAAACGGTCGTTATCTCTTTGATGTAAACCGATCGATGGTTCGTCCAGAATATACATTACGCCCACTAAACCTGCACCGATTTGACTTGCCAGGCGAATACGTTGGGCTTCTCCTCCAGACAGAGTTTCTGCGCTCCTGTCCAGGGTCAGATAATTCAAGCCGACATCCACCAGAAAGCGGAAGCGGTCGCGCAGTTCTTTCAAAATCTTTTCCGCAATTTCCTGGCGGGCTCCGGAAAACTCCAGGTGCTGAAAGTAGTCGTAGGCTTCTGCTACAGGAAAGTGTGCGATTTCCGGTAAACTTTTTTCATCGATAAATACATGTCGCGCATCTTTTTTCAGCCGTGTTCCATGGCACTCCGGGCACTTCATGGTAGAGAGAAACTTCGCCAACTCTTCGCGTACGGAGTTGGATTCGGTGTCTCTATAGCGGCGTTCAAGATTGGGAATAACGCCCTCAAATGCATGTCTGCGATTGTAAGTGTCACCACGGTCGTTGACGTAGCTAAAATCTATTTCAGTTCCGTTCGAGCCGTAGAGAATGACTTCACGGTATTTCTTTGCCAGGCGTTTCCAGGGTTTATCAATATCAAAGCCGAAGTGCGTGGAGAGGGACTTGAGCATATGGAAATAATAAAGGTTTCGTTTATCCCAACCCCGTATAGCACCCTCGGAGAGAGATGATTCCGGATACTGCACCAGCTTGTCTTCAGAAAAAAACTGTTTAACGCCCAAGCCATCACAACTGGCACAAGCACCAGCTGGGTTGTTGAAGGAAAATAGTCGAGGTTCCAGTTCTGCCAGCGCATAATCGCAGACAGGGCAGGAGTGTTTAGCGGAAAATATTTGATCTTCCTGCTTGCCGTCCATATCAGCGATGATGGCAATGCCATCAGAGAGATTAATTGCCGTTTCAAAGGATTCGGCCAAGCGTATTTGAATATCCTCTCTGATTTTAAAACGGTCGACTACTACTTCAATGCTGTGTTTTTTACGTTTGTCCAGTTTCGGTACGTCATCCAGGTCCACCACCAGACCGTCGATTCGCGCGCGAATAAACCCGTCCCTTCGCAGGTTTTCGAAAACGTGTAGGTGCTCTCCCTTGCGTTCGCGGATGATGGGGGCGAGCAGCATGGTTTTACTGCCCTCGGGCATTTCCAGTACCTGGTCCACCATTTCTGAAACGGTTTGCGCAGATAGAGGCTCGTTGTGTTCGGGGCAGCGAGGTTCTCCGACGCGAGCGAACAAAAGCCGCAGATAGTCGTAGATTTCGGTGATGGTACCGACCGTCGAGCGGGGGTTGTGTGAGGTTGACTTTTGCTCAATGGAAATTGCAGGACTCAGGCCTTCTATATGATCCACATCCGGTTTTTCCATCATCGACAGAAACTGTCTTGCATAGGTGGAAAGAGACTCGACATAGCGTCGTTGGCCTTCTGCGTATAGCGTGTCGAAAGCGAGAGAGGATTTGCCGGAACCGGACAAGCCTGTAATGACTATGAGTTTGTCACGAGGTAGGTCCAGGTCAATATTTTTAAGGTTGTGTGTGCGCGCACCACGAACAACGATGGTATCCACAATAAACTTTCCTAAAGGAGGTTCGACGGAAAAGAGCGAAATTATACGCAGATAGGGGTGAAGAAGTTTATAAAAAAACCTGGGCGAACCCAGGCTTTTTGGTAGAGAGCTATTTTAGCGCAAGCGATTGCAGTTAATCGCCCAGATCGTCCATATCCCGCACCCAGTTGCTGGCCTCCAGACGATTGCGTACACCAATTTTCTTGTACACATTGTATAGGTGGCTTTTAACGGTATGCTCGCTGACGGAGAGGGCCTCTGATATATCAGCATTGGTTGCCCCATCCTTAATAAGCTTCAGAATCTGCTTTTCACGTTTGGTTAATTTAACGTTAGGACGTTTAATATTTGTCGGCGCTTTGCGGTTTTTGTCGAGAAACGTGTGCAGAAGACGGCGGGGAACCCAGAAGTCGCCGTCGAGCAGGCATTTCAAGCCGCGTATAAGTTGGTCTTGTTCTGAGTCCACATAGAACAAGCCTGATACACAGGGCCACTCTAGCAGGCTTTCCTGTTCGCTCTCGTATTCGGCGTTGAGCAGAGCTGCTGTGACTTTGTCGAAGTTGTCCTGGATCTCACGAACAAACTTGGCGAGTGATTCCAAGTCTTGTCCATTACAATCGATCAACAGTACATCGACATCCTCCGGGATAGTCTTTAACTCCCGGTGCACGCTGCAGTCCAGCTGTAGCTCGTCGCCTATCAGTTTGGCCAGCAGGCCAGTCTGCAGGCTGCTGTTCGCTGAAAAGAGAACGATCTGCTTATCTTGTTCTGCGGTGTCTGGATCTAATATCGACACATGAGTACCTGATGTTGTGTTCATACTTCTATGTTAGAAGATTAGCAGAAGTATGAGCTGATTTATTGTTGTTATCTTCTCTAAATTTCGGAGAATCACTAACCATTGTAACCCATATTTCCTTGTTACAGTACTAAATCCATGATGAATATTGCGCCAATGTGGTTAAAAATTCATCCTTAAGTTTGGGGAAAATGAAATTTCTAATGCTATGCTGATATGCGCGCCACACACGGTAGAGGGCCTACAGTAATCCTTGGTAAATTACTAGCGATTAATGGGTGTGGAGGGAAGTCGTGTCAGAAGTGCAGATCACCTGTTAGAATCGCCATCTTTTCGCTCTGCTCGGGGTTAATTTTGCGCTCACAGGTAAGAATCGTTACGTCTTTGGCCTCGCTGTATGCGTTCAGAATGCTCGGCTTGTTTATGGTGCTGCCAGTATTGATGCTTTATGGCTCAGACTACCGTGGAGCATCACCGGTGTTATTAGGGCTAGCGCTGGGCATTTATGGCCTGACTCAGGCTGTTTTCCAGATCCCACTCGGTTTGTTGTCTGATATTTTTGGTCGCAAGCCCATTATTGCCGTTGGCTTACTAGTATTCGCCGCAGGAAGCGTGGTAGCGGCCACGGCCGATAGCGTGGAAGGGCTGATTATTGGCAGGGCCTTGCAGGGTAGCGGTGCAATAGCGAGTGCCATTATGGCGATGGTGGCGGATCTTACCTCTGAGCAGAATCGAACCAAGGCTATGGCTGTTATTGGCGCATCTATTGGCTTATCCTTCTCAGTGGCTATGTTTCTGGGGCCGATTGTTGCTGGGGTGGGAGGTTTGAGTGGCGTTTTCGCCCTTTCAGCGCTGTTGGCATTGTTCGGCCTGCTTGTGCTGGTGTCGTTACCTGCTTCGAGAGGCAGTCTTTCTCACCGCGATAGTGGTGCAATACCGGCGCTTATTCTCAGTTGCCTGAAAGATACACAGTTGTTGCGGCTGAATTGGGGCATTTTTAGCCTGCATTTTATTTTGATGGCCGCATTTGTGGTGGTGCCGGACATTCTTGAAGGCCAGCTTGGAATAGCGCGAAGCTCGCACTGGCAGGTTTACTTACTGATTATGCTGGCTTCGTTTGTGTTAATGCTGCCGCTGGTTTTGCTTGCAGAAAGAAAGCGCCGGATCAAAACCGTGTTTCTTTCAGCAGTTGCAGTATTGTGCATGTGCCTCAGCATGCTTTCCTGGCTTGAGCTCGGGGTTTGGGCCTGGATGTTTCTATTGCTGCTATTCTTTGTGGCTTTTAATTTACTTGAGGCAAACCTTCCTTCTTTGGTGAGCAAGGAGGCCTCTGCAGGTGCCAAAGGAACGGCTATGGGCGTTTATTCCACCAGTCAGTTTTTCGGGGCTTTTCTTGGTGGCTTGGTTGGCGGCTGGATTTTGCAAGAGTATGGCGCAGAGCGGGTTTTTATGATTGGCGCTGTTGTCAGCGCTTGCTGGTTGCTGGTTGCGGCCTCCATGCGCCCTAAATACCTGAGCAGTGTGTGTGTGGCGGTGGAGGATGGTCGTGCCAGTATGGATGTGCTTGCTGTGCCGGGGGTTGAAGAAGCGCTGTTTGTGACGGAAGAGAAGCTGCTCTACCTCAAAGTGGACAAGCGCGCTTTTAACGAACAGCTGCTTGGCGAGCTGTTGGGTGAAAGCAGCATTCAGGAAAGTCATCGTTACAACAACTCGCACGAGCAATAGCGTTAAAAAATCGATAGAATCCCTTGAAGCGCACTCGCAAGAGACAACTAATTACAGGAGACAGAAAGTGGCCAGAGGTGTAAACAAAGTTATTTTAGTCGGAAACTGTGGTCAAGACCCGGAAACCAAGTATATGCCCTCAGGTGGGGCGGTAACCAATATCAGTGTTGCTACTTCGGAAACCTGGAAAGACAAGCAGACGGGTCAGCCCCAGGAGCGGACAGAATGGCATCGAGTGGTGTTTTTTAACCGTCTCGCAGAAATTGCTGGTGAGTATTTAAGAAAGGGCGGTAAAGTCTATATCGAGGGCTCCTTGAGAACTCGCAAGTGGCAAGACCAGCAAGGGCAAGATCGCTACACCACGGAAATAGTCGCCAGCGAAATGCAAATGCTGGATTCACGTCAAAGCGGTGATAGCCAGCAATACGGTGGCGGTTATCAGCAGCAGCCAGCTGCACAGGCTCCAGCTCCTGCGGCGGCAGCGCCCGCGCCCGCTGCACCGTCCGCCCCCCAGTCCCCACCCCCAGCGATGGACAGTTTTGATGATGATATTCCGTTCTAAGGAGTACCTGTTTGTCGTCCACTCTCCCGAGGAGCCGCATTGAGTTTCAGAATCTTAGTCAGGCGGGCTGAAACGGACTTGGCGAGTCTTTTTTCCGGGGTAATGGAGGATTTTCCCTATGTTCTTCTTGCGCCTGAGGATGATCGTTTGGACTGGTCTGATCAGCAGGCCGTTTCTGCGTATTTTTCTGAAAAGACTCCAAATCTCGTTGTCAATTTTAATCGCTCCTACCTGGATGCAGATGAAAAGGACTTGCATGCCATGCGCAGCCTGGCTGGTGCCTGTTGTGAACACGCCACACCGATGATGGCACTATCATCCTTTTTCGTTTATGGCGGCAGTTATCAGGCTGCAGGGCTCAGTGAAGTCAATCCTCCTGCGCCCAATGATCCGCGCGGACGGCGGCTGCTTGAGGTAGAGGGTGCAGCTACCCAGGCCAAGCGATGTATTATTCTTCGTCTGCCCTGGCTGCTTGATTTGGTGGACGGGTGTTTATTTGATCAGCTTATCCCGCCTTTGATCGATGGGGAGCTGGAGCCTGTGTCTGACCATCACCGCTTTAATGGTGTATCGGCCGGTTATGTTATTCGTTGTTTGATTGCAATGATCAATCAGGTTTTTTGTGGTGCGGAGAACTGGGGGGTGATGCACCTGCGCAGCTCTGACCTCTGCTCCGAAGCTGAATTTGTTGATGCGATTGTGCGCATGCTAAATAACGAGACGGGCTTTGATGTGCATCTGCCTCAGGTGATTAGTGGTAGAGAGGACCAGCACCTGCTGGCCGGCAGCGCGAACTTGCTTGGGCGTAGATGTACAGATGATTTTGGAATACAGTTCCCTTCCTGGCGGCACGGCTTGAGGTCGTTGATTAAACGATGGTTACACGACCGCAAGCTGGTGCCTGATATGCGTAAAATGGAGCGCTAAGCCCTCACTACTCTCCGAATTTCTTAAAAATCAAGGTAGCGTTGGTTCCACCAAAGCCAAAGCTATTAGACATAGCCAGCCTGATATCCGCATTCGTAGTTGTAGGTACAATATTCAAACCCTCGGCCTCTGGGTCCAGCTGCTCGATATTCGCTGAGCCGCTGATAAAGCCGTGTTGCATCATCAGTAGCGAGTAGATCGCTTCTTGTACACCCGTTGCGCCTAAGGAGTGGCCCGTAAGAGATTTTGTTGAACTAATACGGGGCACGTCACTTGCGAATACCTCGCGCACAGCCTTCAGTTCTGCAAGATCGCCAACAGGGGTGCTGGTGCCATGGGAGTTGATATAGTCTATTTTTTCTTCAACGCTCTGAAGCGCCTGGCGCATGCAACGCGCGGCGCCCTCTCCGGAGGGGGCAACCATATCATAGCCGTCTGAAGTGGCGCCGTAGCCAACCAGCTCGGCGTAGATCTTGGCTCCTCGTGCCTGGGCATGCTCCAAAGACTCGATCACCAGGCAGCCACCGCCACCACCAATGACGAAACCGTCTCGGTTGGCGTCGTAGGGGCGAGAGGCTTTTTCAGGAGTATCGTTGTATTTGGTAGAAAGTGCGCCCATGGCATCGAACAGACCGGTGAGCGTCCAGTGCTCTTCTTCTCCTCCTCCAGCAAAAACAATATCCTGCTTGCCCAGTTGAATAAGCTCCATTGCATTACCTATGCAGTGAGCACTGGTAGCGCAAGCCGAAGACAGCGAGTAGTTGACACCTTTAATTTTAAAGGGTGTTGCGAGGCAGGCTGAGGTTGTGCTGCCCATTGTCTGGGTTACGCGGTAGGGACCTGCGCGTTTCACGCCCCGGTTGCGAATGATATCGGCAGATTCAACGACGCTCTTGGTGGAAGCCCCACCCGAGCCGATGATAATACCGGTACGCTCATTGGATACATCCTTTTCATCCAGGCCAGAATCCGCGATCGCCTGTTCCATGGAGAGATACGCAAAACCTGCGGCATCCCCCATAAAGCGTAAAATTTTTCGATCGATATGATCTTTAAGACTGATATCAACAGACCCTGAAACGAGGCTGCGAAAGCCCTGTTCTTGATAGCTCTCGTTGAGGCGAATTCCAGATTTCCCCGTTTTTAGTGACGTCAGCACCGAATCAAGATTGTTGCCAATGCATGAAACAATGCCCATGCCCGTTACTACAACGCGTTTCATAGGTTTCCTCTTAAGGTAGATCTGAGTGCGGAGGCATTATGCCACAAGCCTCGATTTACAGCGGGTGTCGTCAGAATGTATGGCATCAGAAGGTTTCAGTATTGCCAAAAAGACCGACACGTAAATCTTTGGCGAAATAGATTTCTTTTCCATCCACCGCTACTCTGCCATCAGCGATACCCATAATGAGCTTGCGCTCGATGACACGTTTTAAATGAATATGGTAAGTTACCATTTTAGCACTGGGTAAAATTTGCCCAGTAAATTTTACTTCCCCGGCTCCAAGCGCTCGGCCCCTGCCGGGATTTCCTTTCCACGCAAGGAAAAAGCCCACCAGCTGCCACATGGCATCAAGCCCCAGACAGCCGGGCATCACTGGGTCTCCAGGGAAGTGGCAGTCAAAGAACCACAAATCGGGGCTGATATCCAACTCAGCAACGATTTCGCCTTTACCAAATTCGCCACCCGTTTGACTGATATGGCTGATTCGGTTGAGCATAAGCATGTTGGGTACTGGCAATTGTGCGTTGCCCGGGCCAAACATCTCACCAGTGCCGCAGGAAATAAGCTCTTCGAAAGTATAGGACGACTGTTGTGTGCGTGAGTTCATGGTGCTTTGCTATCCAGTTATGGAGGGGGATTCCTCGAAAAATGCGCCATTCTACCCTCTGAACGAGGCTTGTCCAGTTGTGCGTCCGTTTAGGGGCGCTTTGAACATAATATGGCTGTGTTTACTGTGGTATATTTCCTGCCTACGAAAACCAGAGCGAACAGCTCCTATCTTGTATATAAAATATTCCCTCAAATCTAAAATTAAGGAAAACATCACGATGATTAGCAAATGCCTGTTTCCTGTAGCTGGCTACGGAACACGATTCCTTCCTGCCACCAAGTCCATGCCCAAGGAAATGTTACCTGTCGTTAATAAGCCTCTCGTCCAGTACGGTGTTGAAGAGGCGCTGGAAGCCGGATTGACCGAGATCGGGTTTGTGACTGGCCGGGGTAAGCGCGCCATTGCAGACCATTTTGATGTGAGCTATGAGCTGGAGCACCAAATCGCGGGCTCATCAAAAGAGCAGTATTTGTCGTCTATAAGAACTGTGATGGCAAAGGGCTCATTTTCATTTACACGACAAACAGAGATGCGCGGCCTTGGAGATGCGATTCTAAATGGCCGTCGTTTAATCGGTGATCAGCCATTTGGCGTTGTACTTTCGGACGACCTCTGTGTGGCGGAGGAAGGAGTACTGGCGCAAATGGTGAAGCTGTTCAAGCAGTTTCGCTGTAGCATCATTGCTGTACAGGAAGTACCGGAAGATGAAATCCACAAGTTCGGTGTTATTGCTGGAGAGCAGATTAAAGATGGCATCTTTCAGGTTGAAGAAATGGTTGAGAAGCCCTCAAAAGAAGATGCTCCAAGCAACCTTGCGATAATTGGCCGCTACATCCTTACTCCGGACATTTTTGATGTTATTGAATCGACTCCGCCGGGCAAAAATGATGAAGTGCAGTTAACCGATGCGCTGCTGACACAGGCAAAAGATGGTTGTGTGCTCGCCTATAAATTTAAAGGTCGACGCTTCGACTGCGGAAGTGTTGCTGGGTTTGTTAATGCCACAAACTATGTTTACGAAAATATTTACTCCCAGGAATAATTGTAACGATTGCTATGAAAATTGATATTAGCTGTTTCAAAGCCTACGACATTCGAGGGCGGGTACCTGACGAACTTAATGAAGATGTTGCTTATCGTGTGGGTCGGGCTTTCGTCGAGTTCCTGGGGGCCAAAACTGTCGTTGTTGGTCATGATATACGCTTAACCAGTGCCGAGCTCACCGAGGCTCTGGTGAAGGGTCTTACCGAAGCGGGTGCCGATGTGATTCATATCGGCCAGGTGGGTACGGAAGAAGTCTACTTCGGTACCTTCCACCTTGGTGTTGATGGCGGCATATGTGTCACAGCCAGTCATAATCCCATGGACTACAACGGTATGAAGTTGGTGCGTGAAGGTTCTCGTCCCATTTCTGGTGATATAGGCCTGGTTGACATTCGCGCGATTGCCGAAAAAGGTGAATTCAAGCCGGCTGAAAAAACAGGTAAGGTGGAGAAGCGAAATATACGCCCGGAGTACATTGAGCACCTGTTAACTTATGTGGACACATCTGTGCTTAAACCTTTGAAGCTGGTTTGTAATGCCGGTAATGGTGGAGCAGGTGCGGTAATTGATGGCATAGAATCTCATTTGCCATTTGAGTTCGTTAAAGTGCATCATCAGCCTGATGGTTCTTTTCCCAATGGTATTCCCAACCCATTATTGCCTGAAAAGCGTGGCGCAACTATCGAAGCCGTAAAAGCATCCGGCGCAGATCTTGGTTTTGCCTGGGATGGTGACTTTGACCGCTGCTTCTTTTTTGATGAGGATGGCTCTTTTATCGAGGGCTATTACGTGGTTGGGCTTTTGGCTGAAGCTTTTCTCAAGAAAAACCCCGGTGCCAAAGTTGTCCACGACCCACGCCTTACCTGGAATACCATCGATATCGCTGAGCAAGGCGGCGGGAAAGCGGTTTTAAGTAAGACCGGCCATGCTTTTATCAAGGAGAAAATGCGAGCCGAGGATGCGGTGTATGGCGGAGAAATGAGCGCACATCATTATTTCCGCGATTTTGCATACTGTGATAACGGTAATATCCCCTGGTTGCTGGTTACGGAGCTAATATCACGTACAGGCAAAAAACTCTCTGAGCTTGTTAATGACCGCATTCAGAAATTCCCCTGCAGTGGAGAGCGTAACAACACCGTTAATGATCCTAAGAAAATTATTAAGGAAATAGAAGCTCATTACACTGCCTCGGCCAAGGCCGTGCTTAAAGTGGACGGCTTGACGATGGAGTTTGACGATTGGCGTTTTAATATTCGCATGTCCAGTACTGAGCCGGTGCTGCGTTTGAATATTGAAAGTGCTGGAGATCAGGTCTTGATGGAAGAGAAAACCGAAGAGTTGCTGGGAATGGTTAAAAGTTTTGATGCCTGAGTAAGGTGTTCACCCAGCAGAGCTTCTGCGCAGGGTGAATAGCTAGGGTAAAGTGTGCAAAGGGCTGCCTTAATAAGCAGCCCTTTTTTATTCAGTAACAAACACCGAATCCATGTTTTCTTGCTTTGTGGGACAGCAATGTGAGTTTTTATACAAACTTGCGATCAAGCGAAAGCTTTCCTCCCCCTTCTTTCAGTAAATAAACCATCGGTACCAGCCATAGCAAGTGTTGATCCCAGGCATTCCAATAAACAAAGATCTGAATAACCAAAGTCATAATAATAAAGATCAACGCGCTGGTTCGAGTGAACAGGCCTAGCAGTATAAACAGGGAGAACCAGAACTCTGCAATGGTTGCTATATACGCAGCGAGACTGGCAGGAATAAGAGGTAAGGCGTATTCATGTTCGAAAAGCATAAAAGTATTCTCTGCTACTTCCCAGAACATCCACTTTTGTCCGAGAGTGCTTCCGCCGGCGATTTTGGTTTGTGCGGAGAGCCAGAAAATCATAAACACCGAAATTCTGGCTGTCAGGTTAAGAGCAATAGCTGGAATGAAGTCGCCAATGGCTTTAGCGAAATTTTCGCTTAGTTTAAATATTTTCACTGCTTGTCTCCTTGTCATTCTGTATTTTGTCCGTTGTGCTTACGACAGGGAAATGACAGATTGAGAGTTGATTAGAAAGGCAATCGCTTCGCTAGGCTGAAACTCCGTTTCTTGAGTTTGCGCAAAGTCGAGAGTTTTATCAATTGCTTTCTCTAAGTCCGCCTTGTTGAGCAAAAGTTCAAAAAAATGGATAAGTGTCTGAGAAATCTGGTAATGATTAACTTCCGCCTGTGGGCGGATAACCATTACATTTTCGGGGGAGTTATAGTTGAGCGTCGCTTTTTGTTGATCATCGTCTTGAAATTCGTGGATGGAGAATATGGCATAGGGCGAACTGATCAACGCAAAGCTTGGGTGAAAGATGAGGCGCGCTGCAGCTAGATCGGTATTGCTCAAAGCGGAAAAGTGTTCAAGCGGCAGGGGGGTGGCCTCTGCCTGGTAATAAGCGCTATGGATCATCCATTCCAATTTGGCCAGGTCGGCAAGGTAGGGCAGTTCCCGGGCATGTTTAAATGAAGCAATAAACCCCGGGAAGGTGTCTCCATAATGGATCATAGCGGCTTCCCTGGGTGGGGAGGTTTTTATATAAGCTACGCATAAAGCCTCAAAAAACGCTTCGCCAACAACCGATGCCACTGCGGGAAAAGTATCTTTAAGTACATCTGTTAAAGAATGAAAAACATTATTTCTGTAGACACTCAAGCGAGCTTCCAGTTCCTCTCTGGAATATGCTTTAAGCGAACTTTCAAGTGCATAGCTATGTTCGCCATTTAACAGGAAGCGAGCAAAGTGTGATTGAAATTCAGATGTTTTAATGCTCATGCAATGCTTTTGTTACGGCTGTATTTGCTTTTTCTGCCTCTTGTTGCAAAACAGAAAGCTCGGGTATGTCAGTGTCCCACTCGATTAAGCTGGGAAACGCTTTTTTTGCTCGCGTGATAAAGTACTGAAATAATTGCCACACCTCGTTTTTTACCGCAGAGCCGTGGTCATCAATACGCAGGTTGGTGTTGTTGGCCAAGGTTACAAGCGAATGGCCGGCGAGATGAATCTCTGCCACCTGTTCCGAGGAAATTTCGTCCAGATACTGGTATGGATCGAAGCCGTTGTTGCTGGCAGAAACGAAAACATTGTTAATGTCCAGTAATATTCCACAGCCGGTTTTTTTGCACAGGGTGTTAATAAAATCCGGTTCGCTGTAATGATCTTCTGAGAAAGCAATATAGGTGGAGGGGTTCTCCACCAGTAGTTTTCGCTGTAAATATGCCTGCGCATTGTCGATGTTCTCGCTGATAAACGTAAGGCTTTCGTCACTGTAGGGCAGGGGTAGCAAGTCGTTTAAGTAGTTTCCCCCTTGCTGGCTCCAGGCGATGTGTTCGGAAATCTGTTCTGGCTGGTAACGATCTGCGAGCTTTTTAAGTGCGGCCAGGTGTTGTTCGTCCAATTCACTTCCAAGAGACATACCTACGCCGTGGAGGGAGAGAGGGTAGTGTTCGCGAATTTTCGAGAGATAACGGTGTGGTGGGCCACCCTCACACATATAGTTTTCGGGGTGTACTTCGAACCAGCCGATATTTGGCAGTGTTTCAATGATTTGCTGATAATGCTGTGCTTTTAAACTAATGCCACAGGTATTCGGTAGTGTTGATGAGCACATGTTAGTCATGGAGCCCAGTAGTCTGGGCCCCTTTTTGTTGAGGTTTTATTTGCCTGCCTTTTTAGGTTCCAGGCTTCCACCAACGATTTTATCGCAAGTGCCCCTGGGAACGTATATCCAGGCGTCTGCAATAGCATCTTTTTTGGCCTGGCCAGCGCAAGTGGTGCCCTGGCTTTTTATACCGCAATCGTTTTTGCCAGCCTTGGCAATACCGTAACATTTTTCCATTTTCGCTTTTCCAGCGTAAACATCACTGGCGCTCGCCATCATCACGCCGGCGGCAATGGCGCTTGAAAGTGCGAGTGTTTTTGACATGTTTTTCATGTATGACTCCTGACAAAAAACTCCATCATTGGAGTTGTTAGTGTATTGATCCCACACAGGGGTAAACTGACTTGTCCATTACTGCAGTAGCAAAATAATGGTATGCGATCTGACTCAGGTCAAATCGAAAAGTTCATTTCGTGCTACAGGAGCGCCAATAATACTTGCTGGAGGAGAAAAAAACGCGGCTTGAGCCGCGTTTTTTTCTATGGAAGGAATTAAATGCTTTGATTTGCGGAATTAAACTTACGCACCAGTGTCTGCGTGGATGAATCCCAGTCTCCGGGGATGTCAGTGGTGGAAATTGCTGTAGCCACGTGGGTTCCCAGCAGTTTGCCCAGCTCAACACCCCATTGGTCATAGGAGTTGATGTTCCAGAGTACGCCAAGGGTGTACACCTTGTGCTCATAAGAAGCAATCAGTGCGCCCAGCGTTTCTGGTGTGAGTTGGTCCATCAGTAGGGTATTGCTCGGGCGGTTGCCGGGGTGAACCTTGTGCTCAGCCAGTTTGTTCACATCATCCTCATTCACGCCAGATGCACGCAGCTCCGCTTCAGTGGTGTCCAGGTCGCGACCAGCCATCAAGGCCTGGCTTTGCGCAACGCAGTTGGCAAACAGGAACTTGTGTTGGTGATCGTGGGGGTGGTGTGCTTTCAGCGTGGCGATAAAGTCAATGGGAACCATGGTTGTTCCCTGGTGCAGTAATTGGTGGAAAGAGTGCTGACCGTTAGTACCTTCTGTGCCCCATACGATGGAACCAGTCTTGTAATCCACTCGAACGCCGTCTTTGCACACGCTTTTGCCGTTACTTTCCATCTCCAGCTGCTGCAGGTAAGCCGGCAATAGCTGCAGGTGATAGGCATAAGGAAGGATAGCCTGGGTATCTGTTCCGAGGAAATTGCTGTACCAGAACATCAGCAGTCCCATCAACGCAGGGATGTTTTTGTCCAAAGGTGCTGTGGCAAAGTGCTCATCCATCGCTGCTGCACCGGCCCGGAGTTTGTTGAAATTATCCATGCCGATAGCAAATGCGATAGGCATTCCAATAGCCGACCACAGGGAATATCTACCGCCGACCCAATCCCACAAGGGGTAAACATTCTCTGCTGCAATGCCGAATTCAACGGCTTTGTCGACCTTGGATGAGATGGCAACGAAATGCTTTTTCAGCTGGTCTTCTGGGCAGCCGTTGTCCAGCATCCAGCGGCGAGCGGTGAGTGAGTTTTCGAGGGTTTCCAGGGTGGAGAAAGACTTTGACGCGATCAGAAACAGGGTACTGGCCGGGTTCAGTTGCTGTGTTAAATCGTAGATTTCTGCGCCATCAATATTGGCAACAAAGTGGACATTTACATCGCCGGTATGGAAAGGGGTGAGCGCTTTTGTCACCATGCGCGGGCCGAGGTCTGAGCCGCCAATACCGATGTTCACCACGTCGGTTATTTTGTCCCCTTTATAGCCTTTCCACTGGCCGCTGTGCACAGTGTCAATCAGCGAAGACATTTTTTCCAGAGTGACCGCTACGCTTTTTTCTTCCTCGGTGCTGGCTTCTCCGCTATAGCGCAGTGAAGTGTGCAGTGCAGGGCGATCTTCGGTGTTGTTTACATGGTCGCCGCGCAATAGTCGTTTGATTGCTCCCTGCAGATCCGCCTGATTTGCGACTTCCAGCAGCTGTGCAAGGGTGTTTTCATCAATATGGTTTTTGGAGTAGTCCAGACACAGACCTGCAGCAGAGACAGAAAAGCGTGCTGCTCGGTTGCTGTCTTCACTGAATAGCTGTTTGAGGGATTTATCTTGCCAGGCGACGGCTGCAGTTGTGAGCTGGTCCCAGTTGCTGTAAAGATCTGAAAGTTGTCTTTTTTGCATGTGTGTACTCCGTCTTTCAAGGGGTTTCAATCATCGCTAACTGGAGCGATCAATTGAAAATCGGGTGAGATCCGCCAGTGCGGACCGGTATTCGTTATTGGATGGTAATGTGTCAATCAATTGAAGAGCCTGCTGCGCATGGTTTTCTGCGCACCGTTTGGTGTATGCCAAACTGCCGCAACGCTGTACGATAGACATGATTTGTTGCAGTTTGTCAACGGCTCCGTCCCTAATCGCTGCTTTTATCACCGCTGCCTCACTTGATTCGGCCTGGCTGATGGCATGAATCAGTGGCAGCGTGGGTTTACCTTCTGCGAGGTCATCGCCAACGTTTTTACCAAGTAGTTCAACATCACCATCGTAGTCCAATGCATCGTCAATCAGTTGGAAAGCGACGCCGAGATGGTAGCCGATGCTTCTCGCTTTCTCTCGATCTGAATCAGATGATTGGCAGATTACAGCGGCAGTTTCACAGGCCGCCTCAAACAGAGCGGCTGTTTTTTTGTGAATCACCCGCATGTAATCGGATTCTGTCACATCCGGGTCTTTTACATTGACCAGCTGCTGAACTTCGCCTTCGGATATCACATTGGTGGTGTTTGACAGGATTTTCATAATGGGCATGTTGCCGATGCTCACCATCATCTGAAAAGCGCGGGAATAGAGAAAATCGCCAACCAGAACACTGGGTGCATTGCCCCACTTTGCGTTGGCGGTTGGTCGCCCCCGGCGAAGGGTGGAGACGTCTACAACATCGTCGTGCAGCAAGGTTGCCGTGTGGATAAACTCGATGATAGTGGCCAGCTCAATATGTTGACGGCCCTGATAACCGAGAGCATTAGCCGTTAGCAGCACCAATAAGGGGCGCAAACGTTTGCCACCAGAGTTAACAATGTAGTGACCAATGTTCTCGACAAGGTCCACATCAGAATGAAGCTGCTGGATTATTAGCTGGTTTACGGAGTCGAAATCGGCCGTTACAACCTTGTAGAAAGACTGCATTAAGGAAGTGCCTGTTATTTTAGAGCTGTGGATGCTAGGGGGCGACTTGAGCGGTGTCAAGAATTGATCGGCATTAGGGGCATAAAAAGGCCCCCTCTGCGAGGGCCTTTTCCCGTTCATCCTGAGGCTTACAGAACGTCGACGCAGTTCAGGTCAGCAAAGGCCTGTTCCAGACGGGTCACCATGGTGTCCTGCCCTTTACGCAGCCATACCCGAGGGTCGTAGTATTTTTTGTTGGGTTGATCTTCTCCCTCAGGGTTACCAATCTGGCCCTGAAGGTAAGCTTCTTTATCTTTGTAATAGCTCATAATGCCTTCCCAAGTTGCCCACTGGGTGTCAGTGTCGATATTCATCTTGATCACACCGTAACCGATGGACTCCTGTATTTCCTCCGGTGAAGAACCTGAGCCGCCATGGAAAACAAAGTTTAATGATTTTTCCGCCAGACCAAATTTCTCTGCACAGTACTTCTGAGAGTTATCGAGGATTTTTGGCGTCAGTTGAACATTGCCTGGCTTGTACACCCCGTGCACATTGCCAAAGGCCGCAGCAATGGTAAAGCGGGGGCTGATCTTGATCAGCTGCTCGTATGCATAGGCAACATCTTCTGGTTGGGTGTACAGCTCTGATGCATCCATATCACTGTTGTCGACGCCATCTTCTTCTCCGCCGGTACAACCCAGTTCAATCTCCAGTGTCATGCCCATCTTGCTCATGCGCTCAAGGTACTTGCCGCAGATTTCGATGTTTTCTTCCAGGCTTTCTTCAGAAAGGTCGATCATGTGCGAGCTAAACAGCGGTTTGCCTGTTTGCTCGAAGTGCTGCTCGCCCGCGTCGAGCAAGCCATCTATCCAGGGCAGTAATTTCTTGGCTGCGTGGTCGGTGTGCAGAACCACAGGAACGCCGTAAGCTTCAGCCATTTGGTGAACATGTTTGGCTCCCGATATGCCTCCCAAAATTTGCGCCTGCTGACCATCCAGTTTCAGCCCCTTTCCTGCGAAAAAGGCAGCACCGCCATTGGAAAACTGAATAACCACAGGGGCTTTAACCTTTGCTGCAGCTTCCAATACCGCGTTTACGGAATCGGTTCCTACGCAGTTAACTGCTGGCAAAGCGAAACCGCCAGCTTTTGCGATTTCGAATATTTTTTGAACATCGTCGCCAGTAGCAACGCCGGGTTTTACTGCATCTAGTATCTTGGACATATCGAATTCCTGTTTTAAATCAGGTAACGTGAGGTGGTGAGAAACCCTCTCATGGAGGTTAAAAAAGTGGTGTATTTACCGCTCGGGCGCATTATACGGAATTGCCAGGGCATTTGACTATTTTGCAGCTCGTTTGCCTGAGGTTCATCAAATTATTGAGCGAGGTAATCGGTTGTATTTTCACTTGTTTGATTGTGGGCAATCTGGGCGCAAGCTATACTCGCACTCGTTTTTCTTTAACATCCTCTCAAGCCAGTTCAGAATGTTGGCAATCCGTAAACTGGAATACGGAACTCATCTCTCATAAAAAAACAGGAGACTGCAATGCGCGCACTTGTCACGCTTTTCGTCATTTTTGGTTTTATCGCCTGTAGCGAAAAGGAAGCCCCTGAGCAAGAAATACCTGAGGTTTTTGTGCTTAAAGCGCAGGAGCAAGAGTATAGCCCATCAAGGGGCTTCAACGGGCGTATCCGTTCAACCACGGATGTTGATATCAAAGCTCAGGTTTCCGGTGAATTGATTGCCATTCACTTCAGGGAGGGAGATTCGATTAAAGCGGGCGACTCGCTGTTCGATATCGATCCTTCTACCTACAAGGCGGCACTGGCTCAGGCCAATGGCGAGCTTGCGCGGGCGAATGCAGCGAAAACCAATGCCGTTGCTAACTTTGAGCGTGGCGAAAAACTGATCGCAGACGGTTTTATTTCTGATGCTGAATATGACCAGCTTCGCGCGCGCGCGATGGAATCGGAGGCTTCTGTGAAATCTGCTGAAGCGGCAGTTGAGCAGGCGCAAGTCAATTTAGGCTTTACTAAAATCAGCGCGCCTCATGATGGCAGGGTTGGTCGCTCTGTGCCTGCGGTGGGTGATATTGTTGGCCCCGGCTCAGGTGCGCTGACCACACTTGTTGGCCAGGGAGGCATGGATGTGGTATTCCAATTGCCAGAGCGTTTGTTAATTTTCCTGCGCCGTACTCAGTCCAATATAACCATCGATGACATCGAGGTAGGCCTTAAGCTTCCCGATGGCAGTGATTATGCTCAAGCTGGCAAGATAACCTACTTTTCAAACCGCGTAGACCCCACTACCGGTACGGTCGAGGTTATGGCCAGAATGCCTAACCCGGAAGATGTGCTGCGCCCCGGCATGTTCGTGCGGGCAGTGCTGCGCTTGACGCAGCCGGTAATGGGGTTGATGGTGCCACAGCAGGCGGTTCAAGTAGACCAGCAAGGCTCCTACGTGCTGGCAGTTGACGAGAACAACATGGTTACCCGCAAGAATCTGGTTACTGGCCAGCGTATTGGCGAGAACACTCTGGTTAACGCCGGTATCGAAGTGGGTACCACCGTGATTGTTCGCGGAGTACAAAAAGCCAGGGTAGGCGACACGGTAAAAACCCTGCCTTTCCAGCCAGCCACTGAAGAGCACAAGGGTGAAGCCAGTGATCAGTAGAGTCTTTATTGAGCGTCCCAAATTCGCCATGGTGATAGCGCTGGTTATCACCCTTGCAGGCTTGATTGCCAACCTTCTCCTGCCTGTTTCTGAATACCCCGAAGTAGCGCCTCCACGGGTGGAAATTAAAGCCAGTTGGCCGGGCGCGTCGGCTGCGGTTATGGAAGAAGCTGTGGGGCAGGTAATTGAAGATGCCGTCAACGGCGTTGAAGGTATGGAATACATGTCGTCGAACTCAGCCAACGACGGCAGCTATAAGCTCACCGTTAATTTTGGTGTGGGTGACGATTCGGACATGGTGCTGGTGAGAACCCAGAACAGGGTGAGCCTCGCAGAGCCCTCCTTGCCTCAGGAAGTGCGGGCCCAAGGCCTCACGGTTGACAAAATATCGCCTGATATTTTGTTCACCATTAACCTCTACTCTCCGGATGGAAGCCTGGATGAGCTGTTCATTGCCAACTACGGCATTATTAATATTCAAAACAGCATTAAACGTATTCCCGGTGTTTCTGACGCCGTGATGTTCAGTACTGCTGACTATTCCATGCGCCTGTGGTTAAACCCATCTCAGATGACTGCGCTGGGGATTACGACCGATGACGTTGCCAATGCACTGCGGGAACAAAATATCCAGGTGCCAGCTGGTCGAATCGGTGCGCCGCCCTTTGATGGCAATTTGAGCACCGAGTACACCTTGCAATTAAAAGGTCGTATGCAAAGTGTTGAAGAGTTTGAAAACATCATTCTAAGGGTTTCGGACAGTGGCGCCATTGTTCGTTTAAAGCACATTGCTGAGGTCAAGCTGGGTCAGCTTGATTACAAGGTTAGCGGCAACTATAAAAATCGTCCTGCCACTGTGATGGCGATATATACACTGCCTGGCGCGAATGCCTTGCTCACGGGTGAAGAAGTGAAGCAACAGTTACAGGTTATGGCGGAGAGTTTTCCTCAGGGGCTGGAGTATGACATTGGCTATGACACCACCCGTTATGTGCAGGTTTCAATTTCCCAGGTAACCACCTCACTGCTGCAGGCGGTGGCGCTGGTGATTCTTATCACCTTTATCTTTTTAGGTGACTGGCGGCCAACCTTGGTGCCAACGGTGGCAATCCCTGTTTCTCTGATTGGTACCTTTGGCGTGATGCTGGCGACCGGAATGACCATCAATAGTGTGACCCTGTTTGGCCTGATTCTCGCCATTGGTATTGTCGTGGATGACGCCATATTGGTGGTGGAAAATACCGACAGGCACCTTCGTAGCGACCCGCATATCACCACTAAAGAAGCGGTGATAAAAACCATGGAAGAAGTGAGTGGGCCGATCGTAGCAACCACCCTGGTGTTATTGGCGGTGTTCGTACCAGTTGCGCTTCTGCCGGGAATCACGGGCGTGATGTACAACCAGTTTGCGGTCACCATTTGTGTGGCTGTTGTGCTTTCGTCTGTCTGCGCTCTGTCTCTAAGTCCGGCGGTTGCGAGCCTGGTTCTGCGCCGAACTGAGAAAGAAGCGGCCTGGTATGCCTGGTTTAATCGCATGTTTGGCGCGGTGACCAACAAGTTTTCTGGCTTGGTCGGCGTGTTACTTGTAAGGCGCTCTTTGGTCGGTTTGTTTTTTGCCGCTGCCATGGCCCTGCTCTTTTTAGGAACCAAAATGATTCCCAGCGCGTTCGTTCCGATTGAGGACAAAGGGGTGCTGATGTTGAATGTTCAGTTGCCCGATGCCGCTTCCATCTCCAGGACTCAAAAGGTGATGGAAAAGCTGCAGGATATTATTAAAGAGGACCCAGCCATTGAAAGCGCCACCTTGCTTTCTGGTTATTCGATTCTCGCTGGCGCCGCGCAAAGCAATGGTGGCACAGGTTTTATCGTGCTCAAGCATTGGGATGATCGCCCGGACTTTAAGGATATCTCATTTGCCGTTGCTCAGCGCATTAACCGGCAGGCCTACCTGCAGATTCCAGAAGCCCTGGTACAGGCATTCCCCCCTCCTTCCATTCCAGGGATGGGTGCTGTGGGTGGCATGGAACTAGTGGTTGAGGATACCCAGGGGCGCACCCATGAGGAGCTGGCAGGGGCTATTCAGTCCCTTGCTGCAGTGGCCAACCAGTCGCCACTGATTGCTGATGCCTTTACAACATTTCGCGCCAATGTTCCCCAGTACTTTGTGGATATCGACAGGGATAAGGCTAAATCACTGCAGGTGCCGCTCACCAGTATCTTTACCACGATGCAAACTCAGCTGGGCTCGGCTTATGTCAATGATTTCTCCATGTTTGGGCAAACCTATCGGGTGATGATGCAGGCTGCTCCTGAGTTTCGTACAGAGTTAATGGATGTTGCCCAGCTCTACGCGCGCTCCAGCAAGGGGGAAATGGTGCCGCTGTCGACACTGATCGATATTCAACCTACCTTGGGAGCGGACGTGGGGACACGCTACAACCTCTACCGTTCTGCCATTCTCAGGGCCAGCGCTGCACCGGGCGTTGCCTCCGGCGAGGCGATGGCTGAGCTGGAGCGTCTTGCGGCAGAAGCTCTGCCCTCCGGTTATCAGATTGAATGGACCGGCATGAGTTATCAGGAGGCTAAGGCGGGTAACCAGGCCATTATTGCCTTTGCGCTGGCGATGGTTTTTATCTTCCTGTTTCTGGTGGCTCAGTATGAGAGTTGGTCCATGCCCTTGGCCATTATTATGGTGGTGCCTATCGCTGTGACGGGTGCCATTTATGGCTTGTTACTGGTGAGGCAAATCGGTATTCCGCAGCTTGGTGCGCTGGACTTGTTCGCCCAGGTGGGCTTGGTCCTTCTTATTGGCCTGGCTGCGAAAAATGCGATTTTGATTGTTGAATTCGCCGCCGAGCGCAGGCGCGAAGGGCTGAGTATTGTAGAAGCTGCGGCGGAGGCTGCCAGGCTGCGTTTCCGCGCGGTGTGTATGACAGCTCTTTCCTTTGTGTTGGGTATTTTACCTTTAGTGTTCGCCTCAGGCGCAGGTATGTTCAGCCAGATGTCGCTGGGCCATACCGTGATGTGGGGGATGTTGACTGCCCTGCTGGTTGGAACGCCCTTGATTCCGGTGTTTTTTGCGGTGATTCAGACTATTCGCGAGCGGGTAAAAGGTGAGCCAGACAAGCCAAAATCGCCTGTTGCGCAGGCATAGGGCTTTTAGTACAATTCGCGCCCCTGTGCCTCCGGGTGCAGGGAGTGTAACGACGCAAGTTTTGTGGTTGCTGCCAATGGTGGCAGTAGCTTGAAAGGCAAAGGCCTGCTTCGTGTCGTCCAACAGTTATTTTTGGAGCACATACTATGTACGCAGTTATTGCTGCTGGCGGTAAGCAACACCGCGTTGAAGAAGGCGAAGTTCTTCGTCTGGAAAAAATTGAAGTTGCAACTGGTGAAAGTGTTGATTATGATAAAGTCCTGCTGGTTGGCAGTGGTGACGACGTTAAAATTGGTACTCCAGTTGTGGAAGGCGCAAAAGTGACCGCAGAAGTGGTCAGCCACGGCCGTGCAGACAAGGTGACTATTATCAAGTTTCGTCGCCGTAAGCACTCCATGAAGCGTCAAGGTCATCGTCAGTGGTACACCGAAGTTAAAATCACTGGCATAACAGCTTAAGCAGGAGAGAATCATGGCTCACAAAAAAGCAGGCGGTAGTACGCGTAACGGTCGCGATTCCGAAAGTAAACGCCTTGGCGTTAAATTGTTCGGCGGCCAGCAAGTTAAAGCAGGTAACATTCTTGTTCGTCAGCGTGGTACCAAATTCCACGGTGGTGAAAACGTTGGTATGGGTAAAGACCATACCTTGTTTGCAAAAGCGGACGGTCAGGTTAAGTTTGAGATTAAAGGCCCGAAGAACCGCAAAATTGTTAGCGTAGTCGCTTAATAAGCACCTTTAATACAAACGAAAGGCCCCGCTACGCAAGCCGTAGCGGGGCTTTTTTTATGTACAGGATGTACTGTATCCGGCGGGCGCAGGGATGCGCTGGAGCCGGGAATGACAGGATGTACTGTATCCGGCGGGCGCAGGGATGCTCTGGAGCCGGGAATGACAGGATGTACTGTATCCGGCGGGCGCAGGGATGCGCTGGAGCCGGGAATGACAGGATGTACTGTATCCGGCGGGCGCAGGGAATGACAGCGTACAGCACAGCATGACAGACACCTGGGAGCACAGGCAGCAAGCTAAGCTTGCGTAAGTTAGAGCATAAACACAGCCGAACGCTCTATAATTCCTCCTGGGAGCTAGAACACGCACCAAACCTTCATTATAAGCGGTGACGCGCACCACTCACTCAGACCTATTCAGGCCCAGATCATGAAATTCGTAGACGAAGCCCCAATCCACGTTGAAGCCGGCAAAGGTGGCAATGGCTGCCTGAGCTTCCGCCGCGAAAAATATATCGAAAGGGGTGGCCCTGACGGCGGTGACGGGGGGGATGGCGGTTCCGTTTTCCTGCAAGCGGACGAGAACCTTAATACGCTCGTAGATTTTCGTTACCAAACGCGATACCGGGCCGAAAACGGTGAGCCGGGAAAAGGCCGAAACTGTACAGGTAAGAAGGGCGAAAACCTTACCCTTAAAGTTCCTGTGGGTACCTCGGTGCTGGCCGATTCTGGCGAACAAATCGGCGATCTCACAGAGCACGGCCAGCTATTACTGGTTGCGCAAGGGGGCTTTCACGGTCTCGGCAATACCCGTTATAAGTCCAGCGTCAATCGCGCGCCACGCCAAACCTCAAAGGGCAGTGAAGGCGAAGCGAAAAGCCTCAAGCTTGAAATGAAGGTACTTGCCGATGTTGGCATGCTGGGCTTGCCCAACGCGGGCAAGTCGACCTTTATCAGTGCTGTCTCTGCGGCAAAGCCGAAAGTGGCTGACTACCCCTTTACCACCTTGGTGCCTAGCCTGGGGGTGGTTAAGGTTCAAAAGCACAGGAGTTTCGTGGTTGCCGATATTCCCGGATTAATTGAGGGGGCATCTGATGGGGCGGGTTTGGGAATTCGTTTTCTCAAGCATTTAACCCGTTGTCGCATTCTCATTCATTTGGTCGACATATGCCCGGTGGATGGTTCATCCCCTGCGGAAAACGCCATATCGATTATTCGTGAGTTGCAGAGCTTCAGTGAAACTCTCGCCCAGCGTGAGCGCTGGTTGGTGTTAAACAAATCTGATTTGCTGGCATCAGAAGAATTAAAAAAGGTAAAGCATGACATTATTAATAAATTAAATTGGCAGGGGCCGGTGTATACGGTTTCAGCCATAAGCGGTGAGGGTACACAGCATTTGTGTGAATTAATGCTTAATCACTTGGAGCTTATCTGGGAGCAGGAAAAAGAGGACCCGGAGTTCGCGAAACGTGAAAAAAACGCGCAAACTAGTATGCAAGCTGAAGTGCGTGAACGCATTGAAGCTCTCCGGGCAAGACACAAATCAAACAAATCGCAGAATCCAGGCGACGATGATGACGATAACTTTGATGTCCAAGTAGAATACATTCGAGAGTAGGAAGTAAAAAAAATAAATATTTACCTCAATAAAACAGAAAACGATGAATAGAAGACAAGTTGTTATAGAGAGCCGCCGTTGGGTTATCAAGATTGGAAGCGCATTACTCACCGATAACGGTAAGGGTATCGATCAGCAAGCCCTCTCCATGTGGGTTGGGCAGGCAGCCGCATTGTCAAAAAAAGGCTATGAGGTTGTCATTGTTACGTCTGGCGCAGTTGCCGCAGGTATGACTCGACTAGGGTGGAGCAAGCGTCCAAAGGCCATCCATGAGCAGCAGGCTGCTGCAGCGGTGGGGCAATCAAGTTTAATCGAAGCGTATCAGCACGAGTTTCAGAAATACTCGAAAAAAACTGCACAGGTATTGCTTGACCATGACGATCTATCGAGTCGCCAGCGTTATTTAAATGCACGCTCAACCTTGCGAACATTGATGAACTTAGGGGTGATTCCCATCATTAATGAAAACGATACCGTGGTGACGGATGAAATTCGCTTTGGCGACAATGACACCCTGGCGGCATTAGTCGCTAATTTAATAGAAGCAGACATGCTGTGTATCCTTACGGATCAAAAGGGCATGTTTGATTCTGATCCCCGAAAGAATGCGCTGGCTGAAATAATTTTTGAGAAACCTGCCATGTCGGCTGACCTGGATGAAATGGCCAGTGGCGGCGGCGCTCTTGGCCGGGGGGGCATGATCAGTAAAGTACGAGCTGCCAGGCTGGCAGCCCGTTCCGGCGCCAGTACTATGATAGTTGGCGGAAAAATAGAGGATGTGATACCACGCGTTGCTGGCGGCGAAATGATTGGTACGCTGCTCTATGCCGACCAGCAGCCGATTGCCGCTCGTAAGCAGTGGCTCGCCGGCCACCTTCAGTCTCGCGGCACTGTTGTTCTGGACGATGGCGCAGTTACCGTGTTGCGTGAGCAGGGTAAAAGTTTACTGCCTGTGGGTGTCAAGAGTGTCAGCGGCGACTTTCTGCGTGGAGATATGGTGGTGTGCCACGACGCTGGCGGCGAAGAGGTTGCTCGTGGCTTGGTCAACTACTGTAGTGACGATGCGAAGAAAATATTAGGGCAGCCGACGACCAAAATTGAACTGCTGTTGGGCTACAAGGATTTCGATGAGCTTATTCATCGTGATAATTTGGTACTTGCTTAGCTTGCCCCGCTTTTAAAATGTTGTAACCTAGAGAACCCGGCAAGTGCCGGGTTCTTTGCATTTGGAATAAGCCATGTCTATTTTTAAAGACCATATTCAGAAAATGGGTGCCTATAAACCACCATTGGAAGGTAGAGACCCGCAAACGCACCTGTTGCTGGATTTCAATGAGCGCACCTTGCCTGTTGCCGACGCTGTTAGCTCAGCCCTTGTGCAGTATATTCAGGATGGTCGTTTGCAGATGTACCCTTCCTACGGTGATGTGGTTGAGCGCATTGCCAAATATGCCAAGGTGCCTGCAGACCAGCTAATGATTACCAATGGTTCTGACCAGGGTATCGATCTCGTGTTTCGGGCTGCGTGCCGCGAAGGAGATGAGGCAATAATTCCTGGTCCGACATTTGCCATGTATATGCAATGTGCAGAAGTTGAAAACCTTAAGATTCATTCGCCTTCATACACGCGAGAAAAAGGTTACCCTGTTGCTGACGTGCTTGCTCAGGTAAATGACAATACACGGCTAATTACAATTTCCAACCCCAACAACCCGAGTGGTACGCTGGTTCCAAGGGACGATATAATTACTATCGCCAAGGCAGCGAGTAATGCTGTGATATTGGTGGATGAATGCTATTTTGAATACTCGCTGGTTAGCGTGGCAGATTTGGTTGGACAATATCCCAATATTGTCGTTACCAGAACATTTTCCAAAACCTGGGGAATTCCTTCCCTTCGACTTGGCTATATTATTTCTGCAGCGGAAAATATCCTCTCGCTATTAAATGTACGCGGCCCCTATGATGTTAATCAGCTGGCAATTGTGGCTATTCGCGCCGCATTGGAAAATCAGCATAGTATTCAGGAGTATGTTGATGAGGTGATGCAGGAGAGCAAGCCCTTATTGGAAACGTTCTTGAATAATAAAGGCATCACTTTCTGGCCCAGTGGCGGTAATTTTATTTGGGCTTTTTTTGAAAAACCCGAAGAAGTGCAAAATGTGTTGTTTGATAAGGGCGTTTTGGTGCGCCCGAAAGCAGATCATGAAAGTAGAATGGGTTTGAGAATTACCCTGGGCTCAAAAAAACAAACGGAGTACTTGCTGGGGGTTCTTGAGTTAGTGCTTTAGTTGTGGTTCGGTTTTCGATGCAGACCCTCTTGTTAACTTGGCAATAACTATTGTTAAGTGAGTAGGCGCTACACGGAAGCGCCGCCATCGCCCGCAAGGCAATGTAAGCCCTCGAAATGCCAGTAAATTCATATTTTTTCACCAGTAATTCAAGGGCGCGCAATTAAATAGATGGGATCATTGCTGTCCCATCAACTATTTCGTCGCCAGGTCGAAACTCTCGATTTTAAAAGGGCTTGGAGATTACTAGCTTTGGTGCAGACTTGAATCCGGTATTTGCCACTGCTACATGCTGTAAGTACCTCCCTGTAAGTTCTACGCTGGCGAAGGTAGCAGTAACAAACACTGAATCCATGTGTTCATGCTTTGTGGGGCAGCAATTATTTGGGAAATAAAAAAGCCGGCAATTGCCGGCTTTTTCCAGAAATGAGCAGTTTTTTACGCTGCCAAGGCTTTGATTTGAGCGTTCAATCGGCTCTTATGACGAGCTGCCTTGTTCTTGTGAATGATGCCTTTGTCGGCCATGCGATCGACTACTGGCACTGCTGCTGTATATGCTGCTTTTGCTGCTTCAGCGTCGCCTGCTTCAATCGCCGCAACCACTTTCTTCAGGTAAGTGCGAACCATGGAGCGCAGGCTAGCATTGTGAGCGCGGCGCTTATCGTTTTGACGGGCGCGCTTTTTTGCTTGAGGTGTATTTGCCACCGCGTTGCTCCTATCTATGTATAAAAGAATCTGTTGTGTATAAGGAAACTGGTAAAAACGGCTCTGGCCGTTTAAGGACGCGGTATTATCCGCGTTTGCAGCTCAAAGTCAAGCCGCAGGCAGGCGAATTTCGAAGATCACACCACTGTTATCCGGTACGTTGTAGCACTGTACCTCACCGCGATGGAAATCTGCAATGAGTCGCACAATGTACAGGCCCAAACCGAGGTGCTGGCCACTGTCCGGCCCGGAGGGCTTATCTCTAACCGATACCATGGAGTCAAACAGCTGCCCATGCATGTGTTTCGGCAGTGGTGGGCCCTCATTGTGCACTGTGAATACCAGGGTGTTCTGGTGCCGGTAAAGCCCGAGTTCTATTTTACCATCCACCGGGCAGAAGTCTGCCGCATTATCCACCAGTTTATCGAACATCTGCACCAGCAGTTCGCCGGAAGCCTCTATCTTGAGTGGTCCTTCACCCTTGCGGATGTTGAGCTTGAAGCGCGCGTGCTTATAGACGTCCTCGTAGGCTCCCTTGAGGTTGGTAAGTAGTTCATCACAAGGAATATTCTCCAGCTCGGCCCCGCTGATCGACTGCTCAACCCGGCTGGCAGCGCTCATGGCATTGAGGATATTGGACAGGCGGCTGGTTCCTTCCTTTGCCCTTTCGGCATAGGCTGTGGCTTTTTCGCTTAGCTGCTCGTGCTCCAGGTTTTCCAGGGAGGACTTGACTATTGCCAGCGGCGTGCGCAGTTCGTGGGAAAGCTTGCTGGACAGGGAGCGAAGGTAGTTGGTGTATTCCCGCAGGCGAGTTAACAGTGTCGCATAATTTCGGCTGAGGTCGCCGATTTCATCTTTAGCTCGAAAAACCGGGAAGTCGTCGGCGATTTTGCCACTTTCGGATATTGCGGTGGATGCAGCATTGCTGAGCCTTCGGATGCGAAAAGACAGCCAGGACGCATAAAGAATAAGCGCCGCGCTGGCCGCGAATGTCACCACCAGAGAATAAAACAGCAAGCGGTAGAACGCTGAACTGGTGAGGGTTGCCAGGCTGTCGGCGCTTTGGTCGGCGACCAGCACTGCAATTGCTCGGGAGTCTGGGTCCCGGTGATTGAACACTGGGGCGGCCACTCTGGCCACCTTGTGTGAGCCCTCGCGGTACCAGCCCTGGGGTAAGGGATCACCACCCTGGCTCACAGCCAATGCTCGCGTAAGCTCCGGGGTATCCACCATGCCTGTCAGGGAGCTGTTATCGAGTTGCGGGTGGTTTTGGTCGCCCAGAGCGAGTTGGTAGAACCAGTTGATCAGGGAGTGGCGCTGCTTAAGGATGGCACTGTCGACAGAAATGAGCTCGCCAGCTTGTGCTACCGGCCTCCCGCCGCGCGTGGCAAGCTGCAATCGCACACCTTTTCGCTTAAATATGCCAAGCTCCCGGGAAAGCTTATCCGAGCGAAATATCAGCGGAGGTAATTCGCCGGCTGACCCAATGTTGGTTGCCACCTCTACTTGCGCCGCTTGCTTGTCGATGATGTTGATAGCCAGCCCAGGCAGGCACCAGCTTAGTGGTAAGGCCAGCTCCAGTTGATAGCCAGAATGCCATTCACTGGATTTCCCCGTTACCTGATATTCGCGCTCTAGCTTCCCCTCGGCCGATAACCAGCCGGCTTTCAAGTCTCCAGGGCCGGTTGAGTAAATAATCAGCTGGCTATTGCTGTCCATGAGCTTCAGGGAGAGAGAAACATGGTCACTTTCCAGTGGCGAGCTGTGGGTAGGAATGAAAAATCGCCTTTCCCGGTCGTTCACGCGCAGAAACAGGTAAAGGCGAGCATCAGGCTGGTTGGTGGAGCCCGTTTCACTGCCGGCAAATAATTGTGCCTTCAAGCCGCCGCCGCTGTTACGCAATGCCTGCAGGCTGAAGCCCTGGTTCAGCCAGTCATCGTTATAGCCATCGGTAATGGGGGCACTGCCCAGGCGGTGGACAAAAACGGGTGCGCTGCCCAATTGAGGGTTTAGATGTTGCAGTGTGCTGACAAACTCCGGGTCGCTGCCAAGCCGCGCGGAGACCGCTTTTGCAGTTGCCGTAAGGGCTTCTGTCTGACCTTTACGCAAGCTTTTGTCCATTTCCTGGATATACTCGCAGCCTACCCAGGGCAGGGTGAGCGTAATCAGGCTCACTACCAGCAACTGCTTGCGAAGTTTCATGCTTAGGCCTTGTTTTCGCTCAGCCAGCGATAACCCATGCCGTAAGCGGTCTGAATACAGTCGAACGCTTTATCCAGCTCCTTGAATTTTTTGCGAATGCGTTTGATATGGGAGGTGATGGTATTGTCATCCAGTACCACGTTGGCTGCGTCCATCAGCTGTTGGCGGTTTTTAACGTGACCTGGATGCTGAGCCAGCGAATGTACTATCCACAATTCAGTGACGGTCAGGTCGACCAGTTGTCCGCTCCATTGAGCCGTCATGCGGTCCATATTGAGGGTGAGCTTATCCCTGACGATCTCTTTGTCCTGGGCCAGCGGCTGTGCCAGTGCATCAATACGCCTGAACAGGGCCGTGATGCGCGCTAGCATGTGAGGCTGACTGATGTCCTTGGTGAGGTAGTCATCCGCACCCAGGCGCAGGCCTGACACTACATCGAACTCGCTGTCGCGTGCGGTTAGGAAAATTATCGGCAGCTCCGGTGCCATGCTGCGCAGGTCTCGGCAAAGATCGAAGCCGCCTTCAATTTCATCTCCGAGCCCCACGTCAATAATGGCCAGGTCCGGCAAGCGGGTTTTAAACGCGGCTGAGGCTTCCGGGCGGTTGCGGTAGTGTGTGACTTTGTAGCCCTGGCGTCGCAGTGCGTCGCAATAGTTCTGGGCAATGGCTTCTTCATCTTCAACGATGGCAATATGACGGGACATGCAGTTGTTGTGTAGTTTGTATGAATGTTGGATGAAGCTTAACAGTCAACATTGTGTGGAACAATCAGCCTTAGAAATAAACAAAGCGGTTTCGCCCTTGTTCTTTGGCTGCATAGAGCGCTTTATCTGCCTGAGACAGCAGGCTGTCAGTATTGTGCTCTCTGCGAAGCCTCGCGACGCCGATTGAACAGGTTTGTGTGAAGCAGTGCTCTTCATAGCGAATTTCCGTACTTTCACAAACACGCAGTATTCTCGCTGCAATTTCCTTGGTTTGCTTCATTGTTACATCGCTGAGCAATATGGCGAACTCTTCACCACCCATGCGGCCGACTGTGTCATAAGGCCGTACCTGCTCCTGGCAAATTTTGGCCATAGTTCGTATTGCTACATCGCCTGCCGGGTGTCCGTAGGAATCGTTAATCAGTTTGAACCTGTCAATGTCCAGAAGTAGCAGGCTTAAGCCTTTGAACGCTTCTGATGAGCGAGGCATGGCCGGTGACTGGCGGTGTTCCCGTTGTACGGCATCCTCAAGCTTCTGGCTAAAGTAGCGCCGGCTGCTAGCACCCGTGAGAGTGTCTGTAACTGTGAGTTGGTAGAGCTCAGCAGACAGGTTGGAAAGGTCTTTGTTTGCGTCGAACAGGGCTTTGAGGTGTGCTTTACGCAGCTGACTGAAATTTATGCTGCGCTCAATCAGCAGATTGATAAGCAGGCCCGTCAACAGGATTGCCAGGCTCAGGGCCCAACGTTTTTGCGAGCTGTCTAAAATGGACTCCACATTGTCAAAAAGAAAAACCTGATAATCGCCTTGTTCTACCAGACCTCGTGCCATCAGGTGTCGTTCGCCACCCCAGTTCCACAAGCTCAGGCCGTGATGGTAGCTGGTCTCTTTAAACGGAACGGTATCCATCTTTTCTCGCTTAAAAATGCGCCGGTAATCCATCAGCGGGGGAGGGTGAGACAGGCGCCTGCCAACGTGTTTGAAGTTGAGCTCTGGCTCAGAGCTTGCGAGCACCACACCATTTGCTGAGGTGATAAGGGTAAGGTCCATACTTGGGTTGATAAAATCCACTACCTCTCCTGTGAGCAGCCTTAGCACCACTATACCCAACAGCTCTTCGCCGTCTTTGATTGCGGTAGAGAAGAAGAAAGAGGGAACGGTGTACTGTTTTCCGATGGCAAACTGGCGGCCTCTGCCCTTCATCAATGCGTCCTGGTAGTATTTTCGGGTGTGGTACCGCCCGCCTATCCCATCACCGGGCTGGCCTTGCTGGCCTGAGGCAATGCAGTATCCCAAGGGGTCCATAAGATAAACTTGCGTGGCGTCCACTTCAGACAATATGTGCTTGAACAGTGTGCTCGCATCTTTTACACCGGGGTAGCGCATAAGCGCGTTGTGGCGAGCTTCCAGATTCAGCGTGTTCAGATCGATAGGTTTGTTTTTGTATGTGCTCAATAGCGCAATAGTTGATTGTTCAAATGACAGGGTTGTGGATAATTGCTCTGCCTGGTGCAGGTTTTGATCGAATACGCGTAGGCTGAACTGAATTTCCTTGTTTAATTTGATAAGCCTTGCCTCAAGCTCGGCATGTAGTTGTTGATGTATGAGCTGATGGCTGATAGTGAGCGCGGCAATTATCCATACTGCCGCTGTTGCAAGTGCTATCCATTGCAGTAGTCGAAATCGGCGCAGTCTCGGTGCATTACTTGCGGCAAAATTGCCGGAGCTTAGCAGCTCACGAAGACTTGATCGTGGTTCACGCTCCTGGCTCATGGTTTACGCTATATTCTCAAATGGGTGGGCGATGGGTGTCGGTAACCTCTGAAAAATGGCATGGTGGCTCTGCGCTGCGCTCAGTGCGCAGGTCGGAACCTTTGTGCAGTATCGGCAAGCTTCTGTTTCGCGTATTGATGAAAAAAAACGGAAAACAGACCTAAACGCATTGTTCAGTACTTCATAAGTTTAGCAGTAAGCATAGTTCTTGATTATAGCCTCGCTGCTGTTAGGTAAGCTGAATTAATCATATGTTTAGTTACATTGCTGCCCCATTAACTATTTTGTCGCTCTCGATTTTAAAAGGGCTTGGAGATTACTAGCTTTGGCGCAGACATGAATCCGGTATTTGCCACTGCTACACGCTGCAAGTACGTCCTTGTAAGCTCTACGCCAGCATCCCTCGGCAACTGCTCCTGCGTTGCTCTAATAAGCGCCATCCATGGCGCGATGCTGGCGAAGGTAGCAGTAACAAACACCGAACCCATGTTTTCGTGCTTTGTGGGACAGCAATGGTCTAGTTACTATTTAGTAGTAGGGGGAAACAGCGGTATGCGGGGACAAACACAGAACCAGGGCGGAGTTAGGGGGGCTAACAGGGCGCCGCTTACTTTATGGCTTATAAACTGTGTCGTTTTACTTGCCTTGCTTGGTGCCACTGCGGCGGCCTGCGCTGGAGGCAAGGAATATGCTCTGAGATACACCATTACTCTGAATCCCTCAGCGAAATCAGCCAGTGTGCGTATTGAAATGGATAATTCTGAACTGGTGAGCCAGGTCGACTTCAATATCGCCGGTAGTCAGTGCAGCCAATTTTTCAGTGACAACGAGATGCTGAAATCGGGTGGTCGCTTGTTGTGGTTTCCTAAAGGTGAAAAAGCAACTCTCGCATATCAGTGCCGAATAAAACAAGCGAGGCCATCCAGTAACGGTGACAAAACCTACGACGCCTATATCAACCGACAATGGGCCGTCTTTAGAGGGGATGATCTGGTGCCTCCGGCAAAGGTACGTGCGAAAAAAGGTGCGCATTCAAAAGCCAGCGTGCTGTTTGAGTTACCTGATTCGTGGCCGACCGTGCACACAGGCTGGCCAAGACTGAAAGCTATAAAGCAGACCGAGCCGGATAAATACCTTCGCAGTTTCGCTATTGATAATCCCCAGAGAAAATTTGATCGGCCTACGGGTTGGATTATTGCGGGGCAGTTAGGTACCCGCAATGCCTACATAGGCGATATACCGGCTTTGGCTGATGAGCTTTGGATAAGTGCGCCTGAGGGTACTAACGCACGTCGCATGGATACCCTGGCGTTTGTCCAGCTGCTTTGGCCGCATCTCAAGTCCGCTTTTGGTCGCGCACCGAAAAAGCTTTTGATTGCCGCAGCAGGCAAGCCGATGTGGCGTGGCGGGCTCTCCGCAGGCAACTCACTTTTTCTGCACGCCGACAGGCCGTTGATCAGTGAGAACGGCACCAGCACCTTGGTGCATGAGCTGGTTCACGTATTTACCGGCCTGACAGGTAAAAAATATGATGACTGGATAGTGGAAGGTATTGCCGAATACTACTCTTACACCCTTCTGCAGCGGGCTGGTGCCTACAATAGTCTCAGGGTAGGCAGAATAGAGCAGCATCTTGCCGGGCGTGCAGGGCGTGCTAAAAATTTGCGTAACGGTGAGTCGAAGGGTGTCAAAACCGCCGCTGCTGCGCTGTTATTCCGAGATTTGAATAACGAGCTTATTGAAAAAACCCAATCCAAACAGAGTCTCGACGATTTAGTGCAACTGTTGATGGAAAAGAAAAAGGTAAGTCTTACTGATGCGAGACAGGCCTTTGAGCAGTTGGTCGGAAGTGAGTCCCGCGTATTGCAATCTCCCCTTCTGAAGGAAGCTGATGAGGTAAAAGTAAAATGACCCGCTATTCGTTTTATATACTGCTGTTGATTTTTATCTTGAATGCCTGTGGAAATAATACAGGTGATACCGCGTTGGGAACCATAGAGCGCGATAGGGTAATCCTTAAAGCAACTGTGAGCGAAATAATAAAAGAACAAGCAGTTCGCGAAGGTAGTTATGTCGATAAAGGAACGGTGCTGGTACAACTGGACGAGCGGCGCCAGCAAGCGCGTTTGGCCAAGGCAGAGGCTGAGTTGATGCGTGCTGCGGCTCATTGGGAGGCTTTGCGCAATGGTGCTCGCGTAGAAGATATTGGCGCGGCAAAGGCTCAGGTAAGCGGTGCTGAAGCCTCTCTCACCGTTTCCGAAAAAAATTACCGGCGTGCGGTGGAGCTGCGCAAGAAAGAGCTGAGCACACAGGCCGTACTCGATTTGGCGCTTGCCAATCGTGACTCCGCACAGGCCGAACTGGAAAGCGCCCGTGAGCACCTGCTGGTGTTAACCAACGGCACGCGAAAAGAGGATCTGGATCAGGCGGAAGCGCAGTATATTGCAGCGCAAGCTCAGGTAGAGCTGGAAAAAATACAACTCGCAGAGTTGAGTGTTGTTGCAACGCGCGACGGTTATCTCGACAGCTTGCCCTGGAATACTGGCGAGCGTGTAACGGCCGGGTCTGCTGTTGCCATCTTACTGGCAGGAGAAGCCCCCTATGCGCGAGTATATGTGCCAGAGCCCTGGCGAGTTCGTTTGCAGCTAGGTCAAAGCCTGCAAGTAAAAGTGGACGGCCTTGAGTCGCCCTTTGATGGGAAATTACGATGGATTTCGGCTGACCCGGCTTTTACACCCTATTACGCGCTAAATGAACGAGACCGTTCTCGCCTGGTTTATTTGGCGGAAGTCGACCTTGCGGACGCGCAAGAGCTGCCTGTGGGTGTGCCTGCTGAAGTTATCTTGGAGCCCTAGAGTGAGCGCGATGCCGGTTGCCATAAAAGCCGAAGGTCTGAGCCGGAAATTTGGCGATTTTGTTGCTGTGGATAATGTTGACTTAAGCGTACCTGCGGCATCCATTTATGGCTTTCTCGGGCCAAATGGTTGTGGCAAATCGACGACCATACGCATGCTGTGTGGTTTACTCTCCTTGTCTACTGGCCGTGCAGAAGTTCTCGGTTTGGACGTTGCCAAAAAGGCAGAACAACTGAGGACGCGCATAGGCTACATGACCCAGAAATTTTCGCTCTACGAAGATTTATCTGCAAAAGAAAACCTGCAGTTTATGGGGCAGATTTATTCCATCTCTTCTCGGGAGCTACGCAAAAGAATACCGGCCTTACTGGATACCTATTCTTTAACAGAGCTGAAAAACAGGCGGGCAGGAGCCTTGAGTGGAGGCCAACGACAACGCCTGGCCTTGGCAGTGGCAACCTTGCATCAACCGGATTTATTGTTTCTGGATGAGCCAACATCGTCGGTAGACCCGGAAAACAGGAGAGATTTTTGGGAAAAGCTGTTTGACCTGTGTGACAGCGGTACCAGCATACTCGTCTCCACCCACTATATGGATGAGGCTGAGCGCTGTCATCGTCTTGCCATTTTGGAGGCTGGAAAACTAAGGGCTGAAGGGGCACCACTTGATTTAATGGAGCAGATGGGAGCCCATGTAATTGAAATTGAAGCGGATAATCTGCGTTCTCTTAAATCGAGATTATTGAAAATAGAGAATGTACGCTCTGTGGCGCAGCAGGGCATACGCCTGCGCGTTCTGGTTGATCGTTTGGTAAACGACCCCGTTTCCTATATTCAACAGGCGCTTGCAAGTCCGCTGCGTTGCAATCTGGTTCACCCAAGCCTTGAAGATGTTTTTGTGACTGTGACAAACTCGGAGCGGCAGTAATATGTTTTCTCTCCAGCGCATTGCTTCTGTTGTACAAAAAGAGTTGAAACAGTTATCCCGCGATAGAATGACCTTCGGCATGGTGGTAATGATTCCATTGGTACAGCTCCTGTTGTTTGGCTACGCGATCAATACAGACGTAAGGCATATTCCTGTAGGTGTTGTGGATTTAAGTGGAAGCGCTGCGGCCAGGATAATTGAACAGGCCGTGGTGGCTACGCAAGTTGTTGAAGTAAAACAATATTTCAACACGCCGGCGGAGGCTGAGCAGGCCATTGTGCGGGGAGATGTGCGTGCTGCGCTGGTGTTTCCGACAGACTTGAGTGCGCGAATGGTGCGTGAAGAGGTGTTGGCACAATGGCTGGTGGATGCGTCCGATACCATGATCAGCTCTGCCATCCTGCAACTTAGGCAGATGCCGCTTGACCAGCTCATGGTGGACCCTGCTCTTCATCGTGCAACTCATCAGCCCAGTTTTGAGGTGGCGCTTTTTTTTAATCCCACCCGGCGTTCCGCCGTCAACATTGTGCCTGGTTTAACCGCTGTTATTCTAACGATGACCATGATTTTGTTTACCTCCACGGCCATCGTGCGTGAGCGGGAGAGGGGAAATCTGGAGCTGTTAATTACAACACCCATCAGGCCGATTGAGTTAATGATCGGTAAAATAGTGCCTTATATTTTTATCGGTTTACTGCAAGTCAGTATTATTCTGTTGTTGGGTAATATTGTCTTTGAGGTGCCCATCAACGGTTCACTTTTTCATGTGTACGCAGCAACTTTATTGTTTATTGCGGCCAGCCTTACCTTAGGGTTAATCATATCGACTATCGCCAAAACCCAGTTGCAGGCTATGCAAATGACGATTTTCGTTTTGTTGCCCTCGATTTTGCTGAGTGGCTTCATGTTTCCCTATGAAGCAATGCCAAAACTTGCACAGAACATTGCTGAAATACTGCCTGCGACTCACTTTATGAGAATGATTCGAGGCGTTGTACTGCGTGGTGCTGAGGTGCAGGTGCTGGTTTATGATTCTTTGTGGCTTTTGGGTTTTAGTGCTCTGGGTCTGATTCTTGCGGCGCTGCGCTTTAGCAAGCGCCTGGACTAGTTATTTCTGTTTGTTCCATTCACGGATAACTTTTTTTGCCAATAAACCCGACTCAGTCAGGTCATTATCACTCCAGCTCGCTTTAGGGGCAGTGCCTTTCTTGAAAAAGGATGCCGATTCATTTTTTTTATTTACCGCCCACACAAGGTGGCTAAGCTGGTGCTTTCTCATGAAGGTGAGCCATTCGTCAACGCTTTGGTAGTCAACGCCGCCGTCTCCATCAGCGTTGACAGAACCCCACTCCGTTACCATGAGCGGTAAACCCATCTGGATCGCTGTTTCGGCCTTTTTCCTCAGCTTGGACTTGTGTGTGCCAGCATAGAAATGCAAGGCATATGCAATATTGTCAAAGCCGGTAATTGGTTTTTGGGCGGCAATGTCTACATCCTGTGCCCATGACTGAGTGCCCACCACAATAATGTTGTCCGGGTCAATTGCGCGGATGGTTTTAATCACTTCTATGGCATAGGGCTTAACGGTGTTTTCCCAGTCAGTTTTTTTGAGGGGCTCATTATAAATTTCATAAATCAGGTTGGGTTGCTCACCGTATTGCCTCGCTATCCTGGTAAAAAAAGCTTTCGCTTGCTTGGGATAATCTTCTGCGTGGTGAGAGTGCCAATCAACAATAACGTACAGGCCCTGGTCAATCGCCGCGTCAATAAGTTTGCTAGCACGGTTGAAGTTTTTCTCGGGGCTTTCAATATAGCCCCCTTGAGGCTCAACACCGATCGCCACACGGATAATGTTGGCGTGCCAGTCATTTTTGAAATAGCTAACGGCTTTTGCATGGTAAAACTTCTCGCCGCCCCAGCCCGTATTGCTCCAGAAAAAACTGGGGCCACTCAGGGAAATACTTTGCTTGTTACTATTTACGAGCTGAGCCCCCTTGATGGAAAGCTGGCCATGTTCATCAACAGGGCCGGGGGTTTTGGGGTTTGAGGATGTGCATGCACTTAGCACTAAGAGCATGAGGAAAACGGTCGAGATAAATTTCATAGGTGTCACTAGTAAAGGTTATTATTTGCTTAATATAGCAAATAATTCGGCCTCATTGCTGTCCCACTAACTATTTCGTCGCTCTCGACTCTAAAAGGGTTTGGAGATTACTAGCTTTGGCGCAGACATGAATCCGGTATTTGCCACTGCTACACGCTGCAAGTACGTCCCTGTAAGCTCTACGCCAGCATCCCCCGGCAACTGCTCCTGCGTTGCTCTAATAAGCGCCTTCCATGGCGCGATGCTGGCGAAGGTAGCAGTAACAAACACCGAACCCATGTTTTCATGCTTTGTGGGACAGTAATGATTCGGTCTATATAGAAAACTGAGTAGGGATAGAGCCTTGTTGAATAAGAGAGGCCACATCCATGCCAACGGCAACGCCAGCATGTACAAAGAAACCTCCCCAGATGGAACGCGATCTAAGCGCCAGTATTCCCAGGAATAGTCCAAACAAGATGGCGCCCGTTGCCTCTAACCAGAGTTTGGGAAAGTGAATCATAAGATAGGGGACGCACATCACCCACACCGCATTGGCACCGATAGCGGGGCGCAGGGAGTTGATGATAAATCCGCGGAAGAAAAACTCAAGGCAGATAAACTGCGTGAGGTAAAGAGCCTCCCAGGCTATAAAGTCCAGCCAACTTCGCCCTGCTTGTTTGTAAAAGGGGTAGTGGTGCAAAAAGTCTTCTCTAAAACTCACCAGTACAATAAAAACAAGGATAGGTGTCAGCAGGAGTAAGTACCCTTTCCAGTGTTGGTGGGTTTCGTTAAAGCGCCAGCCCATCGCCGAAAAACTGGTTTTTAATTTGTATTTAATGACCAGGAAAGGAATCAGCACGTAGCCAACAATGTGCCAGGAAGTCCACCACATATAGGAATACAGTTGCGCATAGTCGCTTTTCTGGAGTGCGTGTAAGTAGTGGTATTGCTGTTTGCCCTGCCAGTTTGCCAGCATTACCAGTGCTGCCTTGAAGCTGGTGTTGTACTTGAGGTAGTGAATCAGCAGCAGGCAGACACAGACGCAGGCCAGTGTCCAGAATATCCTGCGGAGCGTATCGTGGCGGTTAAGTGTGTAAGAGGGTGCTTGCTGATCAATATTGTCCAGCGCAATAAAGATATTTCGCGGGTTGAAAAAAAACGTCTTAGCCATTGAAGGTGCTCACTATTAGAGATAGTCCGACAGATATCGTCAAAAATTCAAATATTCTTTTTATTAAGGGGTTACCGTAGGTGTTTGCAAGGCTTGCCCCGACATACCCTCCTAACAAGGAGGAAATTAACAGTACTGGTAGCCAATCCCACTTGACTGTTGTTTGCAGTGCGAGAGTGAGCGCGCCAGCACCATTCCAGAACATGCCAACCAGTATCATGGTATAGGCGCTTGCTCGCTTATAATCCAGTCCAAACCAGAATACCAGCCATAGCGTTACGAACAAGCCTGTGCCAGAGGTTAAGGAGCCATTGAGAAAGCCAATGCAAAAAAGCACAAGGCCTCCGATTCCCATTCCCCTCAGGTCTTGGTTTTTTGGACTATAACGCTGTCCCAGTTTTTTTTTGAAAATAGAATAGCTTCCAAGGCCGATAGTCAGCACCCCAAGGGCAATTTTTGCGTGATTTTCGGCAATGTTCAATATGGTATGCGCGCCAACAACAACACCAGGAACACCTGTAGCCAGCATGAAAAGCGCGAAATACAGCTGTGTATTGCCTTCGCGTGCGTGCTTGAGCGTAGCGCCAATTCCCAGTGCGACTGTAGCTATTTTGTGGGTGGCGAGCGCGCTTGAAAATGCCAGCCCTAGAAAAAGCAATAAAGGCAGCTGCAAAAGTCCTGCACCGCCACCGGCGGTGGCGGAAAGGGCGTTGGCAATAAAAGAAACTACCAGCAGCAGTATTTGCTCAAAAAATTGATTCATTTAGGACTATGCCGAGTTTATGAGCTTCCTTGAGAAATGGTTTTTGCGGAAAATACTGGTTTTGCAGGTAGTGGAGGAATTTCAATGTGTTAAAGGCATCAAACCACTGGTGAAAGTGTTGCCTAAATGCCTGTTCAGTTTTACATTGTTTTTGTGCGTGGTGGAAAAAAGTGTTTATTTTTAGCGAGTGTAGTGCGGTTTTTGAGCATTCAGGGAGTTCTCCCAGAATATGGTCTGTACCCTTGTCGAGGTCGGCCCAGAATTGCGCTACATTTTCCAGTACGCGTTTTAACTGTATAAACAACTCTGCCTGGTAATAGTGATAGGTGCTCGCTGATGTATCGAGTTGCAGAATTTTTTCAACCGCAGGGCCTGTGCCAAATGGAACGCGCGCTGATTTTCTGGCAAGAATTTGAATCAATATGTTTTTATCAAAAGCTACTTTTCCCAGCTTTGCCAACTTGTTGAGTAGATAAAAGTCTTCACCGCCACTTTTCCTGGGGAAGCCTCTGGCCTGGCAATAGTGCTCGATAGAAAAGCTCAGTGTGCTGCCTAGTGTGAAAAAAGCGTAGGGAGATCCTGAAAATTCCAGAGCAGATCGGTAGTACACCAGTGCTTGTTCATATAATTGGGTTGCTTGCCAGCACTTGTCTGTTTCGCTCATCTCTTTGCCTGCGATGTGCTTAAAATCGAACACCATTGCAGATAACTCGTTTGCGCGCTTGCCTAGGCTTATCAGCGTATTGGAGCTGAAATAGTTGTTTGGTAAGACTGTATCGGCATCGGTTGAATAAACCCAGGAGGCTTTAAGATTGCCGAATTCATGTAGTTTGCAGGCGAGATCAGCGCCAATTTTTCTGGCCAGGCCGACGCCCTGTTCATCGGCAATTTTATCAGCGCTAAAACAATCAACTAACAGTAAGTGACAGCTTTTGTTGCTGCTCAATAGCAGCTTGTTATTTTGCCAAAGCACATGCTTGAACAGGCTTCTTGCTTCTTTTTCAAGGCATGAATTTACTTCTGTGCTTTGTTGTGAACAGGGTTGGTTTATTACCAGAATTAACAGTGTTTGTTGCTCGCTGCTGGCGAAACTCGCAATAAAGCGGCTAAGGAATTCGCTACTTTCATCCCTGGCCGGAATAACCACGCAGTTGTCAACGCTGAGTGCGGGAAAGTCCACCAGAAGCCGTGTTTCGGTTTCGGCGTAATTGCGCAGATATTTGCAGACGTTTTTTGAGGCGCTCATCAGTGTAAAGCAGCAGTGACGGGTAGTGATTCTATTATTGTTGCTTCTGCGTCCAGCAACTCATCCAGGCGGGAGTTCACTGCTGCCTGGCTGAAGTAATTCAGGGCCAGCTCGACAAACAGGCCTTCGTGGCGGGATTCCGAGTCGGTAATGGCGCGATAAAAAGTTTTCAGCTCCCCTTCCGAAAGGGCTTCGGCCACCAGGCCAAATCTTTCGCAACCCCGCGCTTCGATAATACTGCCCAGCAGGAGCCTATCCATCAAGTACAGCTCGCTGCCTGCGCGAGAGAGTTTGCGCAGCTGATTGACATAGGGGTCGCGGGTATCGGCTGCCAACTGCAGCCCGCGAGCGATCATTATCTTCACAACTTCCCGAAAATGTGCCATCTCTTCAATACTCAGGTCGGTCATTGCCAGCACGATATCCGGTTTATCCGGGTAGTGGGAAAGCATGGATACGGCCATTCCAGAGGCCTTTTTCTCCGCTGCAGCGTGATCGACTAGAAAAGAATCAAAATCTGCCAGAACGGTTTCCGTCCATTCAGCTGAGGTGGCGTAACGTAACTTATACATGGCAAGGCTAGTTCTCGGGGGGTATCGATAGATATAATGGCGCGCTTGGCTGCGCAGTATATGGCAAGAAATGCTGATTTACTAAGAGGCTCCAATGATTTTAGCGACTCTCAGGCAGCCCTGACAATAGATCAATGGCAGGAATAAACTGAATGATTATAAAACCCAAAGTCCGTGGCTTTATTTGTACTAACGCCCACCCAAAAGGCTGCGCAGCAAATGTTCGGCAGCAAATCGACTACATTCAATCTCAGTCGAAAATTGAGAATGGCCCCAAGAACGTCTTGGTTCTTGGGGCCTCCACAGGCTATGGATTGGCGTCACGTATTACTGCAGCGTTCGGTTGTGGCGCGAAAACACTAGGCCTTTTTTTTGAAAAGCCACCCACCGAGCGTAAAACGGCTACGGCAGGTTATTACAATGTCGCCGCTTTTCAGCAGCAAGCTGACAAGGCGGGTTTGTGGGCAAAAAATATCAACGGTGATGCCTTTTCTCACCAGGCCAGAGAGAAAACCATAAAGCTGATTCAGCAGGAAATGGGCAAAATCGACCTGGTGGTATACAGTCTTGCGTCGCCCCGCAGGCAAGATCCTGACAGTGGTGATATCTATACCTCAGTGCTTAAACCCGTAGGGCAGGGCTATACATCGAAAAGCCTGAACACAGACACCATGAAAATTGCTGAAACCACCATCGAGCCGGCAAGCGAAGAAGAAATCGCCAATACCGTTAAGGTAATGGGTGGTGAAGACTGGCAGCTCTGGATGAGCGCCTTGCAGCAGGCTGATGTGCTTGCCGAGGGCTGTAAAAGTGTGGCTTACACCTATCTCGGAGAAAAAATTACCTGGCCTATTTACGGTAAGGCCACCATTGGCAAGGCTAAGGAAGATCTTGATCGTGCCGCAGTGGCGATTAACGAATCCCTGTCGCCACTAAAAGTTGATGCAAAGGTCGGCGTATTAAAGGCGGTTGTTACCCAGGCCTCTTCGGCGATTCCAATCATGCCCCTTTATCTGTCTGCATTGTTCAAGGTGATGAAAGAGAAGGGCACCCACGAGGGTTGCATTGAGCAGCTTTATCGTTTGTTCACTGAAGGATTGTACGCCGCTACTCCGCGTCTTGACGATGACAGTCGCTACCGTGTGGATGAGCTCGAACTGGACCCTGGTATTCAGGCCTCTGTAGCAGAGCTTTGGCAGCAGGTAACGGAACAAAACCTGTTGGATATTACCGATTTCAAAGGTTATCAGAGCGAATTCCTCAAGCTTTTCGGCTTCGGCCTGGTCGGGGTGGATTATGAACAAGATCTGAGCCCCATGGTTGATTTACCATTGGTTGAATAAAGTACCGGGGAGGTTCCATGCAGTTTCGCAAGCTTGGTAAAAGTGATATTGATGTGAGTTTAATTTGCCTCGGGAGTATGACCTGGGGTGAGCAGAATACGCAGCAGCAAGCTTTTGAGCAGATGGATTACGCGATTGATCAGGGCGTGAACTTCATCGATGTAGCAGAGATGTACCCTGTGCCGCCAAAGCCCGAGACATACGGCAAAACGGAACAGATCGTTGGCGATTGGCTGGCAAGCAGAAATATGCGCGATAAGGTCGTTGTTGCCACCAAAGTTACCGGGCGTGGCGATAAAAACTCCGGCGTTGCGCACATTCGTGATGGCGCCCGCTTAAGCAGGGCACAGATTCATGTCGCTCTGGATGCTTCTCTTAAGCGCCTGCAAACGGACTACGTGGATCTCTACCAGATACACTGGCCAGAACGGCAAACCAATTTTTTTGGTCGCCTGGGTTATGAGCACAGCGAAGATGACGGTATTGCTATTGAGGAAACCCTTGATGCTGCCAGTGAACTGGTAAAATCTGGCAAGGTTCGCCATATTGGTATATCGAACGAAACCGCCTGGGGCATGCACCAGTACCTGCGGCTTGCGCGCGAGAAGGGGCTTTCCCGCATAGTAAGCGTGCAAAACCCTTACAGTTTGTTGAACCGAAGCTACGAAGTGGCGGGAGCGGAGTTTTCCATGCGGGAGACGGTCGGTTTGCTTGCCTATTCGCCACTGGCTTTTGGCGTGCTGACGGGCAAATATCTCGGTGGTGCGAAACCGGAAGGCGCTCGACTAAGCCTGTTCACCCGTTTTACCCGTTACGGCAAGGTGAATGCCGAACCGGCGGTGCAGGCATACGTGGATCTGGCCAATGAGCACCGCCTGGACCCGGCACAGATGGCGCTCGCGTTTGTGAATAGCCGGGAGTTTGTTGTATCGAATATCATCGGTGCCACCAGTATTGGGCAGCTTAGAGCCAATATAGCCAGTGTGGATCTCGCTTTGAGTGCCGAAGTATTGGCTGGCATAGAGGCAATTCATGAGCGATATCCCAATCCGGCGCCCTAGCCCGAACACGTTATAAGCAAAAACATAGCTGTCCCATAAACTATTTCGTCGCTAGGTCGAAACTCTCGATTTAAATAGGGCTTGGAGGTTACTAGCTTTGGAGCAGACATGAATCCGGTATTTGCCACTGCTACACGCTGCAAGTACGTCCCTGTAAGCTCTACGCCAGCATCC
>CAJIBL010000516.1_pt1 | contig 43942 bp, 34 predicted proteins | sample 9199351 | NCBI WGS metagenome assembly CAJIBL01 (sample SAMEA7708304, study PRJEB35096) | sediment metagenome | biome: marine neritic benthic zone biome [ENVO:01000025]; feature: sediment [ENVO:00002007]; material: shallow marine sediment [ENVO:03000034] sea grass bed [ENVO_01000059] ...
GTGAAGGATAGTTGATCCATTATTTCGCCCATTCAATTCGTTTTTCGATATTATGCCAAATTAAGAGACTTAATCAGAGATTCCTTAACAATCCTATTGCCAAGTTAATAGTACGGTCTGCTTTAATCTGCAAACGGGCCAATAGAAGTTATTACAGCCAGACATAAAAAAACGGCGCCCCGGGGCGCCGTTTTGGTATCTATAGAGTATCAGTTATTCAGCCTGTAAGACAGCTACAGACTCTTGCTCTTCCTGCGCTTTCTCTCTGGTTGCACGCGCTATGTAAGCTTTCATGAGCAGCGATGTCACCAAGGCTACCACGAAGGCGCCAGCAAATACGTACAACGTCATTTCATAGGACTTGGTAATGCTGTAAAGATAAGCGTTTATTTGTGGGCCGGCCAAACCAGCCATAGCCCATGCAGTGAGAACGTAACCATGAATAGCACCCAGCTGCTTGGTTCCGAACAGGTCACCAATAAAGGCTGGCAGCGTTGCGAAGCCACCGCCGTAGCAGGTGAGAATGGTGTATAGAACAACCTGGAATAAAATCACGCTGGTGATGTTTGGTAAAACGGCGAACAGAACAATCTGCAAAATAAAGAAGGTCATGTAGGTGTTGCCACGGCCGATAACATCGGAGAAGGAAGCCCAGCCAATTCGCCCAAGGCCGTTAAACAGAGACATTAAGCCAACAACCGCAGCAGCTTCTGCCGCCGTGAGGCCAATACTTTCCTGAGCAAGTGGTGATGCAGAGTAGATAACACCAATACCACAGCTGATGTTGATGAACATCATTACCCACAGACCCCAGAATGGACCGGTCTGAACGGCTTCGTTAGCGGTTTGCTGTGTCAGGTCGGCAGAAACTTTTTTGGTGCCTGCGGCGACGGCGGCTTTCATACCTTCTGGCATCCAACCCTCGGGTGGGCGTTCAAGGTAAGACGCAGATGCAAACATGATAACCAGGTAAACGATTCCCATGATGTACCAGGTGTTGGCAACACCGCCGTTCTCTACACCAAAGTATTCGATGATAAAGTTGAATACCGGGCCACCCACCATGGCACCGAAGCCGAAGCCCATAATGGCAAGCCCCGTTGCCAGACCGCGGCGGTCAGGAAACCATTTTACCAGTGTGGACACCGGGGTGATGTAACCAATACCCAAGCCGATACCACCGAGGGCACCGTAGCCAAGCATGATTACGTAGAGGTTCTGCATACTTGCACCAACGCCAGCTATCAGCAGGCCACCGCCGAAGAAGGTGGCGGCAAGCATGCCGGATTTACGCGGGCCGTGTTTTTCTACAAAGTGACCCATAATGGCAGCGGAAAGGCCGAGGAATAAAATGGCCAGACTGAAGATCCAGGCAATGCCATTTTCAGAAGCACCTTCAAGTAGTTGTCCCAAGGGTTTTTTGAATACGCTGAATGCGTAGACAGAGCCAATGGAGGCGTGAACACCTACAGCGGACAAGGCGATAAGCCAGCGATTTTTCATGGTAAATACCTTATTTAAACCGAAATATTTGGTGGGGCTACTTTACGCGTTTTGGTTAGGCCGGCCGTTGATAGAGGTCAATGGCAACGGCCGCCATAAGTTTCAGTGATGGGGATTTGATGTGCATTTATGATGATCGGTTGCATTGATCAAGTCAGGCCTGCCGGGCAACATCAACAGACACACTTAAGATAGGGTTTTCGCCGCCGCCAAATATCACCCCGCGCAAGGGGGTGACATCATAATAATCTCTGCCCCATGCGGTAATAATGTGCTGGTCGCTGGCAACCTGGTTATTTGTAGGGTCAAATTCGAACCAGCCTTCCCGTGGTGAGTAAACAGAAATCCATGCGTGCGATGCGTCGGTGCCTACCAGTTTCTCCTGGCCGGGAGGGGGGAGTGTTTCGATATAACCGGACACATATTTTGCAGGGAAGCCCATGGCCCTGAGGCAACCTACCTGCAAGTGAGCAAAATCCTGACAAACGCCTTTGCGCGTTGCCATAACTTCGTCGAGAGGGGTGGCAATGGTGGTGCTTTCGGGGCAGTACTCAAACTCTTTAAAAACGCGCTCGGTTAAATTGGCGACAGCAGAGAGTAAAGGACGGTCGTCGCTAAAGGAGGGGGCGGCGTATTCTCTCAAGGCTTGATTGGCGCGCACCATCGGCGAGTCGAGTATAAACTCCCTGGCCAGCAGCACTTCATCATCTTTTGATTCCCGCAGCAGTTCTAAAGCGTCGCGGCAGGTTATACCGAAATCCAGGTTTATACCGCTGCGCTGCGAGAACACTTCCACCTCGCTTTCGCTGGTAATAACCAGCTTTTCGTGCGGTCGCTGTATCTCAAAATGAAAAGCCTGGTTGCCAAAGTAGTCCTCTCTGCGAGATGTAAATGACGGGTGAGGTGCTACTTTTATCTGACTGCGTTCACAGCTCTGACGCAAGCTGGTTCGGGGAATCATATGCGCGAGGTTATAGCAGTGGCTCACTCTGTCTGCGTATTGATATTCAGTGATATGACGAATGCGGTATTTCACGTGTTAACCTGCTGGTGCTATTGCCAGTTACTGCGAACCAGCTGTTGTGGGCCGACTCGGTGATCGAAGTATTTGTCGCTGATATCAATGCTTAACTGCGAAAGAATATCGTGTACTTTTTTCAACAGCGCGCTCAGCTCGGGTCGTTCGCCGTTTTCGATTTTGCTTAACTCGTTAATAAGTGAAAGTCGCACTGTGGTTTCTCCAGAGAGGATTGTGCGCTCTTCTGCACTGAGTTCAATGCTGGTTTTCGTTTTTGGCAGAGCGTCGATATGCCGCTTGAGCTGGTCAAACTGGAACATCAGTGAGCGTGGATTGTTGGGGTCCATCATCACCAGTTCAAGAGCCTGGGCAACCCCCATGCGCGCACGATAGCGGCGGCGGTAGCTGATTAAGGCTTCAACGGAAAGTAACAGCGATTCCATCAATGTATTCTGGTCATGCTCTGGCAGAACGGGTAAAAGCAAGTGTTCCATGATGCACACGGTTTGCATGGAGCGCTCGATCCGTCGGCCCAGCTCCATAAAACGCCAGCCAACACCACGCACCATACTTTCTCGCGCCAGCCCGGCCAGTGCCATAAGCGCCGTTACCAGAGGGTCCAAGGCCTCTTCCGGAGCAGAGGCCAAGCCGCCGCTCAAGGCAGAATCGAGGTTTTGCGCAGCATCACGAATATCATTAATCACGCGTAAGGTGTCTGAGGACAATAACTCTTTTGATTCGTCCGCGCTGCGCAGCATGGCATTCAGGCTGAAATGGATGCTGCCGGCAAGTTGAGGATCTTTGGCAATCTGAAGTAACTGTTGTTCGGGGTGTTGTAGGGTTTCCTGGGAGCAGTCCTTAAAGCCTGGCGCTGTGCCTGTAACGCCAGTCACTGTTTCAAGCAGGTGTTTACGGCTGATTTCCGAGATTGCCTCTTCACCATTTAGCATCATAAACACGGTACGCAATATACGCAGTGAGGCTTCTGCCCGCTCAGCGTAGCGGCCCATCCAGAACAGGTTTTCAACAACACGGCTTGGCAGGCTTATCAGCTGGGTGTCGCTGGGAAGGTTACTGGCCTCGGCGGCAATATCGGAGCTGTGGGCGCGCTCAGGTTCCGAGGCGATTACCCAGGTGTCCTTACTTTGTGCACCGGCCTGGCTGCTGATTACAAAGGCTCCTTCTTCGGTGCCTACACGGGTAAGCCCACCGGGCATCAGCGTATAGGAGCTGTCGCAGGCTACAGCGAAGCTGCGTGTAATGGCCGGGCGGGGTTGCAGTTTTCCACCTTCAAAGCTGGGAAGGTGTGCCGGTAGCAAGGTCGGCTGGGCGACATAATGAGAGGGGCGCTCTTTCAAGCGAGCCAGCAGTTTGCGCTGGCCTTGTTCATCCAGGTCGGACATGCGCTGGCTCACTTCGCCGGTTCCTCGAAACACGGGCTTGATCACCAGCTCATGTATGTGAGCGTTTACATACTTGTAGTCCTCCGGGTCACCGCACCAGTAAGTGGGCACTGAGCTAATCCGGGGTTCCCGCCCGATTAGTGCTTTGCCTATGGCGGGTAAATATTTCAGCAGGATGGGGTTTTCCAGCACACCTGAGCCCAGTGGGTTGGCAATAACTACGCGCCCGGTTCTCACGACTTCCAACAGGTTGGCAACCCCAAGCTGAGAATCATTGCGCAGTTCCACCGGGTCGCAGAACCAATCGTCTACGCGGCGCATGATCACATCAACCCGATTCAAACCGTCGAGAGAACGCATCCATACAAAGCCATTACGGACAACCAAGTCACCACTTTGCACCAGCGGGAAGCCCAGATAGTTTGCGAGGTAGGCATGTTCAAAATAGGTTTCGTTATGGGCGCCGGGGGTAAGTAAAACAACTCGGGGCTGATCGTGATTAACAGAAAGAGAGCTGAGTTTTTGTCGTAAACGTTGAAAGAAGGGGGCGAGCCGGTGTACATGGCTGTCACGAAACAAGCTGGGTAAAACACGGGACATCACCGTGCGGTTCTCCAGTGCGTAGCCCATTCCGCTGGGCGCCTGTGTGCGGTCAGTCAGTACACACATCTCGCCGCTTTGAGTGCGCACCATATCGACTGCATGCAAAATGAGTTCGTGTTCGCCAGGGGTCTCTATGCCGTGACAAGCCCTTAGAAAACCACCGTGCAGAAACAGTGCTTCCGGTGGAATAATACCGTGGCGGACTAGTTCGCGTGGCCCGTAAATATCCTTCAGTAAAGCGTTGAATAACTCAGCCCGCTCCAGCAGGCCGGATTCAATTACACTCCACTCCTCACTGGTGATAAGCCCGGGTACCAGGTCAAGTCCCCAGGTTCGGCTTGGGTTGTGCTCGTCATCGTAGATATTATAGGTAGCCCCATCATCTCTTAATATCCGCTGCGCTTTTTCGTGGCGCTCATTCATTGCCTGTGGCCCGAGTGTTTTCAGACTCTCTAGCAGATAGCGCCAGTGGGGGCGGGGTTCACTTGACTGTTGCTGTGTTTGGCCCTGCCCTTGTATTTGAACAGGGCCGAAAACCTCATCCAACCCTACTTTTGCAGGGGAATAAGTGAGCTCTCGCGGCATGATGGGGGTTGGTTCTACTTTAGGCACAGGGTATCTCTGGTACTGCTTTGCGTTGTGAACGCAGAGAATACCTGAGTATTGTGTGTATGCCTATGGCCGGGAGGTGTCATTTTGGGGCTTGTAAGCGCGTTTGGCTTGGTCGAGCGAAGTCAATCACAGACCACATATCGCGCTCCTCCAGCTAAAATATTTATTGAGTGTTTAGACTGCGCGCCAGGTACTTCCTGTAGAACATTTTCCAGAATGCCAAGAAGTATTTCAGTTCCTGCGGGAAGCTCGTCCTGAACAGCAAGGGCGTTTAAAACAAGTGACGAGTAAAACAGCTTGAAATTCTGAATCGGGTTTTAAAGGGCCTGGCATATGCCAGGCCCTTTAAAAGGTGTGATTAATTATGGCTTTCTTCTTAAATCCAGCGTGTGCGGATATTCGCCCGTGATGTCTTCAAGGGGAGGGGCCATTGGCCTTGGTGGCTCTTTACTGGGGAAGAACTCTCTCAGCGCATCAACATCCGGCCGGGGGCTGTAGGGGCCTGGGTTGTAACCCATTGGTGCGAAGCGGTTCACTCTTCGGCTTTCTGCTTCGAAGGCATTTACCGGGAAGGTATCATAACTGCGTCCGCCGGGGTGAGAAACGTGGTAGGTGCAGCCGCCGATGGCCATGCCGTTCCAGCTGTCGATCAAATCGAATACCAGAGGCGTATCCACGCCAATTGTTGGGTGAAGTGCCGACGGTGGTTGCCACGCTCTGTAACGTACACCTGCCACATACTCTCCTTGTTTTCCCGTATGAGAAAGAGGTACCCGCCGACCATTGCAGGCGAGTATGTAGCGCTGATCCGTCAGGCCGCTCACTTTCACTTGCACACGCTCTACAGAGGAGTCCACGTAACGCGAAGTGCCGAAAGCACTCACTTCTTCACCTAGTACGTGCCAGGGCTCGATGGCCCAGCGTACTTCGATTTGCATGTCGCCTATTTGTACCCGGCCGTAGTGAGGGAAGCGGAATTCTTCGAAGGGTAGCAACCATTCCTCACGGAAAGGGTAGCCATGTTTATTCAAATCTTTTACCACTTCTTTTATGTCTTGCCAAACATAGTGGGGCAACATAAAGCGGTCGTGTAACAAGGTTCCCCATCGCACCAGTTCTTTTTTATAGGGCTTGTTCCAGAAACGTGCTACCAGTGAACGAATCAGCAGCATTTGTACCAGTGACATACGGCTGTGAGGCGGCATTTCAAAACCGCGAAACTCTAAAATCCCCAGGCGTCCGCTGGGAGAATCCGGTGAATATAATTTATCGATACAAAATTCTGCGCGATGTGTGTTCCCGGTAATATCGATTAACAGGTTACGCATTAAGCGGTCTACCAACCAGGGTTCCGGCACTATGCCATCGGGCATTTGATTGAAGGCGACTTCCATTTCATACAGCATTTCGTCTCGGCCTTCATCTGCACGCGGAGCCTGGCTGGTGGGACCGATGAAAGCACCGGAGAATAAATAGCTGAGGCTTGGATGATGTTGCCAGTAGCTAACCAGGCTGCGTAATAAATCAGGGCGGCGCAGTAATGGACTATCGGCAGGTGTGGCGCCACCGAGCGTCACATGATTGCCGCCTCCGGTTCCGGTGTGTCGGCCGTCGAGCATGAATTTTTCTGTGCCCAGGCGCGACTCTCTCGCCGCTTCATAAAGTTCGGTGGTGGTTTCTACCATTTCATCCCAGTTATTTGCAGGATGAATATTAACTTCGATAACGCCTGGGTCCGGTGTTACTAACAATTTCTGTATGCGATGGTCACGGGGTGGCTCGTAACCTTCGATCACCACGGGAATATCGAGTTTGGTTGCCACGGCCTCAATTGCGGCAATGAGGTTAATATAAGCTTCCAGAATTTGCAGCGGCGGCAGAAATAAGTGCAGCTTACCCTCGCGCGCTTCAAAACACAGCGCTGTGCGGAATACCTCGTAGTACTCGGTAACAGTGACTTTGTCTTTCTCTTTTACCTTTTTGACTTGCGGTTTTTGCTTATGAGCGGCGACGAAAGTCATTTCATCATGTTTAGCCAGGGTTTCGCGCGGCTCGAATGGGTCACGCTCAATGTCCAGTTCGCGGTCTTTTTTCTCAACATGGGGTAGCGAGTCCAGAGGCAGGCGCAGGCCGAGGGGGGAGTCCCCCGGAATTAGTACAATGCGTTCTCGCCGCATTTCCCACTTGCTGCTAAACCAACCGCCGCCGTTCCAGTTCCAGCCCAATGGCAGAACAAACCCGGCAGGCTTGTCAAAGCCTTTTTCCAGAAGCCGTGCCAGTCGCTTTCGTGACAGATCGTCTTTCATCGCTTTATTGGCGAGTATGTCAATATTGGCTGGCAGGCTCTGTGCCTCTGCAAGGTAGTGCAAGCCATCTTCGTAGGCCGGTTGTGCAAATTCGTTGTCGAGCCCCATTAAATTAGTGAGTTCTTTGGCAAAGTTGAGGGCGGTTTTAATATCGTGGTTGTAGTCTTTATCGACCCGGGCCAGGTATTTTGGGTTCTGCCACAGGGGCTCGCCGTCTTTACGCCAGAATAAACCCAGCGCCCAGCGGGGAACCTCCTCACCGGGGTACCACTTGCCCTGGCCATAGTGCAACAGTCCCTGTGGCGCAAAATGATCACGCAGGCGCAGTAAAAGCGTTTTTGCCAGGCTCAGTTTTTCGGCACCGAGTGCGGCGGTGTTCCACTGTGATGATTCCATGTCATCGATAGATACAAACGTAGGCTCGCCGCCCATGGTAAGGCGCACATCATTGTTAACAAGTTCAACATCAACTGCCTTACCCAGCGCCAGTACTTCCTGCCATTGTTGCTCGGTATAGGGTTTAGTGACTCTGGGGTCTTCGTGTATGCGGTAAACCTTGTTTTCAAAATCAAATTCCACCTCGCACTCATCGGTATAGCCATTAATAGGAGCAGCGGATGAAGGGTTGGGCGTACAGGCCAGGGGGATATGGCCCTCACTGGCGAATAAGCCCGAGGTGGGGTCCAGTCCTACCCAGCCAGCACCTGGCAGGTACACTTCGCACCAGGCGTGTAAATCAGTGAAGTCTTGTTCGGTGCCTGAAGGACCATCCAGGGATTTTACATCCGCTTTAAGCTGTACCAGATAACCCGACGCGAAGCGCGCCGCCACGCCCAGGTGGCGGAACAGCTGCACCAGTAACCAGGCGCTGTCTCTGCAGGAGCCTTTTGCTTTTTTCAGGGTTTCTTCGGGTGTTTGTACACCGGGTTCCATGCGAATAAGGTATTCGATTTTTTTCTCAATGAGCTGGTTGAGGCTTACCAGAAAATCATTTGTGCGAACTTTTTTCAGGGGAATGCTTTTGACCAGCTCTTCAAAGAGTGGCCCGCCCGGTTTTTTCTCAAGATAGGGCAGTAGCTCCTGTTTTACATCATCTTCGTAGGTGAATGGAAAATCTTCGGCGGATTCTTCCAGGAAAAAATCAAAGGGGTTGATCACCGTCATGTCTGCCTGTACTTCCACTTCAATGGAAAACTCCGTACAGCGCTCAGGAAATACGATTCTTGCGAGGTAATTGCCAAACGCATCCTGCTGCCAGTTAATAAAATGGTCCTGCGGTGATATTTTTAAACTGTAGGCATGGATAGGTGTGCGCGAGTGGGGTGCCGGGCGCAAACGAACAACATGGGGTGAAAGGCTTACCGGGCGATCAAATTTATAGTACGTGTTGTGCTGGATGGCTACGCGAATAGTCATGGTCTAGAGTCCGTTTGGGCTGTTGCCCAAAGTCAGTTTTAATGGTTTGCGGAAGTAAGCCGGTTTGGGCTTACTCGTAAATTGGGAACCACAGGGATGCTATTTTTTCGTGAATGGCACCAAGTTCGGTTTGTAAATCGTTGAGGTAGTCGCGCAGGGTTTCACCTAACTGCTCATAATCTACATCGTCGAATACGTTTGTTTGCAGTTCTTCCAGGTAGGCAACCAGTTGGTGCGAACGCGGTAAACGGCTGGCGGAAACCAGAATAATGTAGAGGCTGTGGGCGATGGTTCGAGGAAAAACCTTGTCCTCCAGCAAGTAGTGCACCACTGAGTCGCCGCGTACGGACGTTCTTGTGGTGCGTCTATATGCCTGGTCTGCCCCCTGCGAGCGCAGTACGTTGCCCCAAATTATTTGTCGGCTATTGACTGCGCTTTCGTCATCTACCAGCTGTAAAACAGCTGCCATGCCTGCATCGAGTATGCGTGTGGTCATATCCGCTCGTTCCAGGCTTCTACCTATGCGCAGGAAATCCCAGGCGGCGTCGTGGGGCATGGTGGTATACAGTAAACCCTGAATTTGCTGGCAGCCTTTGATAATGCCATCGAGAAACTCATGTCGCTTTCTGCGGTTGATACCCTGTTGAAGGTTGTCATGGACGTAAAGGTTTAACTCGTTAATCAGTTCCCAGATTTCCTCGGGCACTACATCGCGGGTAGTGCGAACGTTCTCCCTGATCATTTTCAGCGAGCTGACAACCGAGGAATAATTATGCTCGTCCCCCAACAGGAATTTCACCACATTGCGCTCATCCTGCACCTTAAAGCGGTCATCAAACTCTTCCTGGGCGCTGTTCAGACTAATAAGGTTATACCAGCCGAAATTAACGCTGCGAGGCAGGTCGAACATCAGGTTGTCGTAAACACGTATCAGCCGGGCGGTGTTTTCCACTCGCTCAAGATAGCGGGCGGTCCAGTAAGCGCGTTCGGCAACTTTTGAAAGCATTAATCAGTCTCCTTAAGCGTCTACTATCCAGGTGTCTTTACTGCCGCCACCCTGGGAAGAATTCACCACCAGAGAGCCTTTTTTCATCGCCACCCGGGTTAAGCCTCCCTTGGTTACATAAGTGTCTTTGGATTGCAGAATAAAAGGGCGAAGGTCCAGGTGCCTTGGTTCGATGTCGTTTTTGCCCACAAGGGTAGGCGCGGTGGATAGCGCCAGTGTCGGCTGGGCAATATAGTTGCGCGGGTTACTCTTGATGAGTTCGGCAAAGGTATCGCGATCTTTTTTGGTGGAGTGCGGGCCCACCAGCATACCGTAACCACCGCTTTCGTTGGCGGGTTTAACCACCAGTTTATCAAGATTGGCCAGTACATATTCGCGCTGCTTGTTGTCGTAACAAAGGAAGGTTTCAACGTTGGGAATCAGTGGGTCTTGGTCCAGGTAGTATTTGATTACCTGGGGAACAAAAGCGTATACCACCTTATCGTCCGCAACGCCTGCCCCAGGTGCATTGGCCAGCGCAACCTTGCCTTTTTGCCACGCGCGCATCAGGCCCGGTACACCCAGTACAGAGTCTTTATCAAACACTTCCGGATCAGGAAAAGATCGTCTATACGGCGGTAGATCACATCCACGCGTTCAAGCCCGGAGATGGTTTTCATGAAAACGCAGTCGTCCTGAACCACCAGGTCACTGCCTTCAACCAGTTCGGCACCCATTTGCTGCGCCAGAAAGGCGTGTTCGAAGTAGGCGGAATTGAAGATCCCGGGTGTGAGCACCACAATTGCCGGGCGTTTTACCCGCCGGGGAGAAAGTGCCTCCAGGGTGTCGAACAGGCGAGAAGGGTAGTCGTCCACCGGTTGAATATACACCTCTTCAAACAGCTCTGGTAGCACGCGTTTGGTGATGGCGCGGTTCTCCAGCATATAGGAGACACCAGAAGGAACGCGCAGGTTATCTTCAAGCACATAAAATTCACCATCGCCAGCGCGCACCAAATCGGTGCCGCAAATGTGTGCCCACACCCCAAAAGCGGGCTTTATACCTTCACACTCTTTGCGATAATTTTTTGATTGCTTGAGGACAAACTCTGGAATTACGCCGTCCTTAATAATCTTTTGCTCGTGGTACAGGTCGTTAATAAACAGGTTAAGTGCCGTTAGCCGCTGCTTCAGGCCGGCTGCTGCGGTTTCCCACTGCTTTGCCGAGATGGTTCTTGGAATAATATCGAAAGGCCAGGCGCGGTCGATATTGCCCCCTTCGGTATAGACCGTGAAGGAAACTCCCATCTCTTTAATAGTGCTCTCTGCGGCGAGTTTGCGCGTGCTTATGTCTTCTTCGCTAAGGCTCTTAAGGTAGCTTACAAGTTTTTTGGCGGGTTTTCTGGCATTGCCAGGGCTGCTCATTACCTCATCGAAGAAATCTCCCGATGAGTAGTCTTTCCAGTTTATGGCCATTGGTATTTCAACACACCCGTGTGATCGAAATTTTTAGTAATTGTAAAGTATGCAATATTTATATTGCACCTCGATGTATAAATAAGTTTACAAAGATGTTAACTCAAGTAGATCCAATAGAAATTTGTTGGAGCTTGAATATAGCTATGCAGGCTTTGGGCCAAGCACAGCTGCACGCTCAGGGTGGGTGCTTATGAATATTGCCACTTAAGGCCATATTCTGATCCACCATTAAAAAAGCGAGCCCTGAATTATTCAGCCACTGCGGATCAGATTCGCTTTTTAGCATCGCAGTACTGGAGAAGGAGCCAGCAATCAGGCACTGTTCGGCAACAACCGAAGCAGAGGCAAAGCGGGCTTGTACCGGCCAGCCGCTAAAGGGATTAAGCAGGTGGCAATAGCGAGTTCCGTCTATCAGCATAAAACGCTCATAATCACCGCTGGTGGCAATAGCCCCCTGGTGCAGCGGTATTTGTACAATCGCCTGCCTGGCTTCACGCGGGTGCTGAATGCCTACCTGCCACGGGGAGCCATCCGGATGTGGGCCAAGAATTACCACGTCGCCACCCAGGTTCACCAGCCCGCAGCTTACGCCCTCCGTTGTTAAAACCTGGGCAAGCTGATCGGCAGCATACTCTTTTACAAAGCCGCCAAAGTCGATTTCCATTCCCTTCCGAGGTAAGTGCAAGTAAGGCGGATTCCACTCCACTTTATCCCAGCCAATAAGTGGCAGCAGCGCTTCGAGCGTTTCATTGTTGGGTAGTTTGCCGGAACGGAAATTCCAGGCCTTTCGCAAGATACCGGAGGTGATATCAAACAGGCCGTCGCTTTGTGTGTGCAGAGTATCTGCATAGTGGAGCAGCGCTGCGGTTTCCTGGTCCACTTTAACCGCATCTGCTAGACCGGCTGCATTGTTGATATTGCTGGTAACGCTGGTGTCGAGGTAGCGGGAATATTTATCTTCCAACACCTGTAAGCGCTGGCGAGCGCTGGTGAAGAGCCGGGTATTGTGCTTCACGGAGGCATAGTATTTGAACTCACAGGGGCTGCCCATGGCTTTGAACCTGTGTGTATGCAGCTGCATTGACGGCTCGGAGTTCATGACTGTTTCCCGGGCAGATTCCCGATGAGCGTGTTCACTTTCGCTGCATCATAGCAAAAGCCTCAGCATGGAGGCGACAGGAGCGGAGGTGGCTGGCCGGGCTGGAAAAGGGTGAGCGTATTATGGCTCACCCTGAGCGTGAACTGGCGTGCTGTTTTGAGCGTTTAAAAATCAGTTCCCACGCCCAGAGAAATCAAGTCAAAGCTCAGCATCGCCGGGTGGTCTCCAGAAGCGGAATAATTCTCGTAGAGGAAGTTCAGGTAGAAACGGTCGAAGGTTTTTGCCACCTTCAATCGAGCGCTAATTGCAGAAAACTCCGACAAACGGTAATCACTGGAATAGAAGCCATCCATCCTTTGCTCTGTGTAGAAAGGCTGGTAGAACACTGCAGCGCTCTGATTGTAGTAGCGCAGCGAGGGCGTAATCTGCCAGGAGCTGCCAATATTCTGATACCAGGCAAGGTTAAAGGTGCCCGATGCTATTTCCCAGTTGTTGTTGTAATAACCGAGGTCAACATGCAAAGCGGCATTGGCTTTTGGAATATATTCTCGCCAGCGCAGTGACGCATTGTAGTTGTTCTGTGATGTTGGGCGCGAATCCTGAACGATGTCGCCATTCACCCAGGCCAGTTTGTAAGCGTCGGACAAATAACCTTCGAGGCTGGATAGGCCCAAAGTGACTCCTGCCAAACGGTTTTTGCTCATCACCTGCGAAAAGCCAACGAAACCGCCCAAACGGTTCTTGGTTTCTTCCGTCGGTCTGCCTGGGTAGATATCGGCATCTGTGGCATCGATATAGTCTTTACTGCCGTTGACTCCCCAGCTTAGGGTGCTGGTTTTTTTATTAAATCGCCATTGTCCGGCATAGCCAAAACCAAATGAGGTATAGTCGTTCTCCCCTGAGTAACTTACGGATAAGGTGGACTCAGATTTTTCGTTGTAACTGCGGAAATCGAGGCCTGCTTCCGCTCGGGTTTCATCGATGGTTGCGCCTGTCATTACCTGCACGGCTTCGCCATCGGCGTTTGGCAATACGTACCAGGGCGAAGCGCCTGAAAGGGTTTCGAACTGGCCACTAAATACCAGTTCTGTGTCGCCAGCCACTGGCGTTTTGACTTTTACCTGATGGATATCGATGGAATAGCGCTCGGTGCTGCCTTCAACCACTTTATCGGCATCCAGTGCGCCTTCCTCATAACTGGTATAGCGATAGTCCACCGTGGTTTTCTGGTCCGGTGGATTTGCGCTTGCGGAGCTGCTAAGGGTATTTAATAGCATGGCTGCAGAGCTTAAAGCTGCCAGCGTTTTATTCTTCTCTTGCATTACTTATTCATCCTAATTACAACCACAACCACCGCCTGCACCGGCGCCGGTTGTCTGGGATGCTTCTTTACTGTGGTAAACGTGGCTGCTAATTTTTTGTTCAAGAGGATCTGGTGTAAAGGCCATTTCCTGTTTTGCAAGATTTCCTCGCTCCCAAGCCTTAACCTGTGTACAGCCCTGAATTAACGCTGCAGCAATAAGCAGCAGAAATAACTTGTTCATTATTCCTTCACCAGCTGCGCAATTAGCGGTTCGAGTTTTTTCTTCTCATCCTTATCAAAACCTACAACAACGTGGCGAACTACGCCTTTTTTGTCGATGAGATAAGCACTGGGCATTCCTTTTAACTTATACATTTCTGCTGATTTTCCTTCAGGGTCGGCGGCCAGGGGGAATTTCACCGGGAATTTTTTCAGAAAGCCATCGGCGTCACTGGTTTTTTCGTCCAGGTTAATCCCGACAACTTCAAAACCACTGTCCACGTATTTAGCGCGGAGTTCATCCAGCACGGGGAAAGACTCACGACAAGGGCCGCACCAGGAGGCCCAGAAGTCGAGATACACCACTTTACCCTTGTAGTCGGCTAAATTGATGCTTGGCTGCTTGTGATTCTTGAGTGTTTTCAAGCTTACGGCAGGCGCAGCTTTACCTGTTTCTATCGCAAACCCTGAGAGCGACGCACAGCTCAGTGCAAGGGCACTGATAATGGCAAGACTTGTTTTTGTTAATTTCATGATAGCTTCTCTAATTCGTTTGTTACTATTAACCCGGCAATTAAATTCTGGCGAAATTGCGCGAATTTACGGGTATTTCAAGGGCTTACATTGCCCTGCGGGCAAGGGCAGTGCTTCCGCGCACCGCTTATTAACTTAGTCTGGTGTTAAAGCAGTACGCCAGACAATGCGCCATCGGTGTCGTAGTTGGGCATATCACCGGCACCCATATATTCTGCCGCCGTATCCAGAATTCGATGGTGATTGGAAGCCGTCATTACCTTACCTTTGTCAATAGCGGAACCGCCGCCGGCAAAAAAGTAGGGTGCATCGTCACCCGTGTGCGCGTTGCCGTCTGCCATATCGGAAACATGAACAACGAGCGTTGAGTCAATCATTTTCCCACCGGCGGGATCGTCTGTTTCCGCTAGACGCGAAATAAGATGTGCTGACAGCGCGCTGAAATAAATTCGGAAAGCTTCGTAGCGTTCTATTACGCCACTATGTATTGCGCCGTGGTACGCACCTTCGAGCCCGGTTGCGCCAAACTCAGAACCATTATTGCCCAGCTGAATGGTTACGATGCGAGTGAGATTGCATTTTAGGGCCATAATGGCATTTTCAGTTTGTAGGTGGAAGAGATCGCTAAATTGGCTGTCCACTTGTTCAGTTGAAAGATTTTCCGGGTTGAAGCTAGGGTCGCTGCAGCCGGCGGGTACAGAATTGGCTGCTGCGTTTTCAACATCCGTTTTCAATTTGTTGATTGCAGCTTCGTGCTGTTCCAGTCTTTGCAGCTCATAGTTGCCCAATTTGTTTTTAATTTTTTGCAGGGCTTGTAGATTCAGCTGCTGTACTTTTGTATCGCGCTTTGCGCCAATCGGGCTGGAATCGATACCACCACCAAACAGTTTTTCGAAGGCGGTAATGGGGTTGTCCATTAAATCCGTAACTCGTGTGAAGCCACGGGCAGAAACAGCGCTTTCTTCTCGTGAGCGAACACCCAGGCGCAGCGATGAAAAAGGCGAGGTTGCACCAACCACCTCTGCCAGTGCCAAATCCACTGTACCGCTTACGCCATCTGCAAATGCGCCCAACACACGTTGGGAATTTCCGTGACCACCACCGCCAACGATATCCACACCTTTAAAAAACAAGCATTGCTGTTTAACGGATTCCAGGGGAACAGAACAGGTGTTAAGTTGTAGAGAGTCTGTAGGCGTAAACGAGTGCGCCGCGGCAAGTGGTGTGCCACCTGGTACAAATAAAAATATCACCCTGCGCATCGCAAGGTCGGCGGCCATTGCCTGGCGTCCGAGTAACATACCTGCGCCCAGGCTAGATGCCTGTAAGACCGGTAAACTCAAACCTGCTTTGCCAATAAATTTTAGAAAGTCACGTCTTTTTATGTTTGCGATTTCTTTTTCGTAAGTCATGGTATCGCCTCGCTTATCGCTGTACGTCTTTTCGGTAGCGAACGCTATCCATTGAGCCAATGGCTTTCAGTAACGCGCGTGTACTGTAATCACTGGCTTTCATTTGCTTGTCGAGCGCTTCCACTTCACAGCCATAGCGCTCTTTTTCGCTGTCGGACAGGTTAATCTCGATTGTTCGGTCGATATAGCCAGAGCCGGTGCCCATGGCCAGTCGGAAGATGTTATCGATAAAGCACTGTCGGGTAATATCCAGCCCGGCTAATTCGTGAGCCAGTTGTTTTGCTCCTTCAAACGCTATGGACTCTGCTCCATTGACTTTGTTAACGCCGTAAAGCGTGCCATCGTATTCAACGTCCAGGTTGTTGTAATCAACGCTTTGTGGCAAGCCAACTGCGTCAAAATCCTCAAAGCCAAAACCGAGGGGGTTGATCATTTCCTCGTGGCAATTCATACACAAGTCAGCGGATGTCTGGAATTCATATTTTTTGCGTGATGTTGCTTTGCCGCCATTCTCTTCCAGATAGGCCTCCCAGGCTTCAATGGCTTCCTGGCGAGCTTCATCGAAATCGTCGCCACTGAGAGAAACGCCCGTTGGAGGAAGTGGAACGTTGTGGCACAAGAAGCGTGTACGCAAACGCACCGCTCTCAAGATGGGTGCTGTATCCTGTTCGTGAGCGTTTACCGTTAAGAATGCGCCCGAAGTGATCAGGCCTGCGCGAGAACTTACATTGCTTATCTTCTGCATGCCTGAGCCGCTCACACCGCCTAAGCCATAAAAATCCGCGAGAATTTCATTGGCGAATATAAAGTTACCGTCGAAAAGGCTGGTGAAGGGTTCGCCTTCGTCCAGTACCACGTGATTGAAAATTTCTTTCACTTCCATGGCCATGGCCGCACGCACATCCGGGGTAAAGTCCGGAAAGGTATCTGAATTTTTTTCTATATCAAGAATGCGGCCCACTTTCAGCCACTGTGTGGCGTAATCACCGAAGTGTTTACGCGCTTGTTGCGTATCCAGCAGACGATCAATTTGCGCCGCTATCTGTGCATTTGTTTGCAATTCGTCTGCTGCAGCGGCATTCAGCAGCACCTCATCGGGTGTTGTACCGGTAAATGTGAATGCGAGGAATGAGGCCAGCTGGAACTGGGTGAGCACGTAGGCGTCATCGTCCAGATCCTCTGCCGGAAGTGTTGGTACTTTCTCCTGTGCAGCCGAAACTTGTAACTTGCTTATTACAAGATTTTTACCGGGGTCGTGCTGGCCTGCGTTGGTGTTGACGAAGGCCGTATAAGCCGTTCCTGACAAATCTGTAATGTGAAATTTGTATGTTTTGCTATAGCTATGATTTACCAGCACTTCAGCTAATGTCCCTCCATTGGATTCAATGGAAAGCGTCGGCCATTCACCATGTGTAGGTCCTTTAACGCCGCTGACAGTTATCACAATCAGGTCATTACCCGTATAGTTTGGTGAAAATGCCACTCGGCCATAAAGGTCCACTGTTTCCGGTGACGAGGCAGTAACGAAGCTTTGAAGCTCTCCGACTGCTTCATATTCTGGTGTGTTAGACGTGCCATTTTTAATCTCGACAATGGATATACCGGTCTCGTCACGATAAAGGAAGTAGGGCGATGTGAGCATACTTCGCAGTGCCAGCGCTAGGCCCTGGTTTACATCACCTGCGGTATATTCGCTGGTAAACAGAGCAGAGTAGGTATTTACCTCTTCGTCGCTTAAATTCCTGCGGAAAATACGCTGGCCGTATTTCTCCAGGAACAGTGCACCACAGCCACTTTCATCCAGGCCAGAGCAATCGATCATGTCCGCAAAATCACTTTCCAATAATTTGTTAACCACTTTGTTAACCACAAAGCCATAGGACTGAAGCGCTCCGGCTTCCACGTTGGTCATGGTGTTATTGGAGAAACCGTCAAACACATTATCTGCGGGGATTGCATCGAAGGTACTTTGACCGAGGTCGGCGATAACATCCACTTTGGTGATAGCTTTAATGGAATTGGCGAACTCATTTTTGGTCAGCACGCGCAACAGACGTGGGCCGTAGTTAACACCGCAGTTAGCGCCACCACTTGAACTTGACGAGCTGGAACTGCTGGAGCTCCAGGTGCTAATGTGCTGTGCGACCTTGTCTGCGCAGGAACCGGTGCAAGAAGCCGGGTTAGAGAGGGGCATGGTGTCGCTCAGGTATTGCGACAGCGTTTTGCCGCTATAGTCACTTTTATCCGGGTCAATGGGCGGGAAGTTACCAACGCCTTCACCTTCGCTGCCATGGCAGCCCTGACAGCCTTCGCTGACATAGAGTTCTGCGCCTGTGGCATTGCCACTGGAGCTGGAACTGCTGCTTGAAGAGCTACTGCTTGAGCTTGACGAACTGCTGGAACTTGAAGAGCTACTGCTCGAGCTTGAAGAACTGGAGCTACTGCTGGAACTTGAAGAGCTGCTGCTTGAGCTTGAAGAACTGGAGCTGCTTGACGTGCTGCTTCCCACCATGCCGCTGGAGCTCGAACTTGAGCTTGAGGAGGAACTCGAGCTTGAACTGGAAGAGGAGGAGCTGGAACTTGAGCTGGACGATGAGCTTGAAGAGCTGCTGCCAGCCCAGGTCCGCAAGTAAGCGGCAATATCGTCTGCACACTCGCCGGTACATTCATTTACCCGGTTTTGCGGCATTTGCTCGCTAATATATTTGCTGAGAGTGTCATTGTTGATGCCATAGACGTCCTTGCCAGGGTCAATCATTAATTGTTCAACGCCGTTGCCATTGCCGTCCGAGCCGTGGCATAGAGTACATTGCAGGTTGGTGTCCTCATACAACAGTTTGCCGTTATCGGGATCTCCGGCATTGCTGCCAGAAGAACTGGAGCTGGAAGAGCTGCTAGAGGAGGAGCTACTTGAGCTGCTGCTGGAAGAAACGCTTCCACCCGAGCTCGATGAATTTGAGCTGGATGAACTCGAACTCGAACTGGACGAACTAGAGCTGCTGGAAGAGCTGGAACTGGAAGAGCTGGAGCTCGAACTGGAAGAACTGCTGGTTCCGGTACTGCCGTCCCAGGAAAGAATATAAGCCGCTATGTTTTCAGCGCAATGTTGGTCGCAGGCGGCTGTTTCGCCCTGTGGCATGGCGTCGCGAATATAGTCAACCAGCGGACTATTTGTCATTCCGTAGAGTTCATCATCGGTATTGATCGGGCTAAAGCCGTTTCCGTCACTACCGTGGCACCCGGCACAGCGCAGTGCGGAGTTGGTGTAGAGTTTCATACCCTCCGCAATACTGGCAGAGCCTGAACTACTGGAATTGGAACTACTGGAGGTGGAGTTACTGGAAGATGTCATTCCGCTAGAACTGGATGAGCTGCTGGAACTGGAGCTGCTCGAGCTTGAAGAGGCAATGCCGCTGCTGGAACTGGAGCTACTGCTGGTGACTTGTTCAGCGGGAAAGCCAGCCATAATAAAGTCAGCAAGGGTATTCGCGCACTCTGCATCACACTGTTCTGGCTGGCCGGAAGGCATGGTGGTTTCAATACGTTCAGCCAGCCTTGCGAAATCACCACAGCTTTGGCAGTCATCTAGCAGGTTACCGCCAGCCGCACCGCCTTGCCCCTCGTCGCCATGACAACTAGCGCACTGCTGCAGGTAAATGCCTGCCCCTGGATGAGGTTCGAAGTCTTCGCCTGGGAGCATATCCCCTGAGCTCGAAGAGCTGCTGGAGGAGTTCGTTAGCGGTGGAGAGCTATCAAATTCTGGAGAGCCGGCCCCGCCGCAGGCATACAAGCCAATGGAGCCCGCAAGGACAATTATTTTTAATGCAATGTTGTGAAAGCGTCGCATGGGAAATCCCGCAAATAAATCTCAAATAATCAGCAGAAGTTTTTGGCGCTAGTCTGCTATTGAATAAATCAGCGCTTATGTCGGGTTTCCGTGGGGCTCGGGGTAGAGCCTTTGTTGTGTTGCTTCCTGCATCCTCAAAGCTTACTGCTTATAAAAACTATGAATGTTGCAAATGCTAGCTTTAGCCGTAACAGAATAAAAGGGTGTAGTTCTCATAAAAAAATCACTAGATTCTATGAAAATTACATTGATCGACAACAAGTGCGGGATATTTTTTGAAAGCCCGAGTTGATTAATATCCACAATTGTCGATTTTTTTATCTGCGTGAAAAGTACACTTAAAATAGCGACTAACTTCCCGCTACCTCGGTCGTTTTTTTGTGATTCAGTTAACTTTAATCAGCGTTTTTATTAATAAACTACGACTTTTTGATGGTTTGTTTTATCTGTTTTTATCAGCAGCTCGCAAGAATGACTGAGCTTTCAAACAAAATAAAAGTAGTGTTTATCCCCACTCCAGGCTTAAGCAGCATAAAGATAATGAATGTACGTGCTTGCTAAAGTTGTCAGCTTTTTTTACTACAGAATGCCGGGAAACTATGGGTTTTGTGACGGCTGCACGTTTTGTGATCAGCCAAAAAGTGTTAGGTCGAGAGCCGAGTGTTCAGTGAAAAATGCATATTTCCAAGCTGATTAATTTTGTAAAAAATTGTAAGTAGTGCACATTTTTCTGCATGTCATTTTTAATTAGAGCCGCAACTGAGAAAGCGGTGCGCGTGCTAGTGCATGCGCACCGCGATGGTGCTACGAAAGTATTCTATCGACACCGCTTCTCTTGTCGCCCAGCAGGCCACCGGATGGAACGCCGTAGCTTGCTAACATAGTGTTGTAGAGATTGCTTGCGTGGTCGTCCACAGTAATGAAATCACCATTGCCGACACTAAAACGACCGGCTCCGCTGCTGATTGCATGGAATACACCATCAAGCTCAAACTCTGCTGAGCGATGGCGGCCATCAGCCGATTCAGTGGATATAGTGATCATGGCATTGTCCAAAACACTTCCTCCGTTGCCGTCGATGATGCCATCGAGTAATCCAAGGAAATATCCAATTTCTCTGAATATCAGGTGAAGGTGTGCTCGCAGCTGTTCGTTTTCCTTGCCATCGCTGTATTTATGCCAGAACTCATGGCTACAGCCTTTCGCACCGCCGGATTTAAGAATGTCACGGTCGTTAAATGTATGGCGGAAATTGTTATAGGCGTAATCGCCTTTCAAGCGAATCCGCTCGCCACCAGACTGGAATACGAGGCTGCCAAAACGTGCGCGATCACAAGCATAGGCCATGGCATAGAGATCTGCCATTAAACGAAATTCGCCGACCATTTCGTCCACGGTAATATCAATTCCGTCACCGTCGGCACTGAGCTTGGTGCCGTCTCCATTTTTAGGGTCGCCGTGTGGTAATTTTGAATTGGCGGGTTCCGCCGGCGCCGCACAAGTCCCGGCTGAGCCGGAGTCATTATCCGGCGCGCTGTTTGCGACTTTAACTTCCAGGGCACGAATATGGTCAAGGTGGTCGGCAATTTTTGCGCGAGACTCTCTTCCAAGGCCACCTGCATCACTTTGGAAATGCTGATACTGATCGACCAGTGAGTCCAATACACTGGTTTGCAGAGCATGCCTGCGGGAGGCCTCGGGGTCACTCGGGTTGGTCGGTAAGTCAGCACCAAAAATGTGATTGAACAAGCTTTTTGGCGTTTCAAAGGGGCGATTAACAATAGCGCCATCGGGTTTGCGGCTATGGATATAGCGCGTAGTTGAATCCGACCTTCTCCACCAGGTACCTGCTGAAAGCGATTGCAGCATGCCGCTGGGCATGCCATTAGGGTAAGCATGCCGCCTTAAGGCTTCATCGAGAGACGCTCCGCCAGTGGTGTTTTTGTTTTTCATCCCGGTGCCGGAAAATGCACCCGATGAGCCATCGTAGTGTGCATTGCCGTTGCCATCGGCACGCACCATATTAACTTCACGTAAAAATGCGAGCTTTTGCTCAAAGGGCATCAGTGCTTCTAAAGGCATTGCCCAGTCGTTTTTTTGCTGCAAGCCTTCTGCCTGAATTTCCCGGTTTAAACCGAGGCCAAAAAAGATATTAATGGCTCGCACCGGGGGTACGTTCTCCTGCGCGAAGGCACTGCTTACCAACATCTCACTGAGGAAAGGCAAGCCGACACATGCGCTACCAGCACCTCGCAGAAATGTGCGTCGATCAAGTACTTTTTTATATTTCATGATGCCTCCTAGTTACTTTCAGTTCGGATGTGGCTGAATTTTTCAGAGAGCACCAAGGCTCTGACGATATCTTTGTAAGTACCGGAATTAGCCGATACCGCCTGTTTCGCAGAGTTCAGCGAGCAGGAGTCCGCGGTGGAGGGTTCTCTGGCCATCATGAATTCAAAGGATTTCAGTAGAGCGCAATCTGCTGTGCGTTGGCTTTCTGCCAATACGTCGGCAAGCTCACCCGCGTCTGAATATTGCCTGGTGCCTTCACCGCCGGGGAAAACCACGTAACCATCTTCTGGAAGAGTGTTGTTGTGTTCGTCCGTTAAGTGGTAGTCGCCGACAGCGTCAAAGGGTACCAGCCCCCATACCAGTGGTTCGAATTGAGAGTGACAACTTCCGCAGCTGGCGTTTTGTACCCGGTCTTCAGAAATATCGCGTATCGACTTACCGGGTTCATCGGGTGGCGGGGTGGTATCCACGTCTCCGGGAGGTGGCTCCATTTTGCTGCACAAAACCTGATTTAACATGAACAGACCTCTGCGCACGGTTGATGATTCGTTACCGCCGATATTGTGCATTGCGCTCTGGGTTAGCAGTCCTCCGCGATTGGCCTCGCTGCTCAGGTCGTAACTGTTTACGCCCCGACGAGGAGAATCAAAACCGTAGTGCTCAGCCAGGGCCTCGCTCACCCAGGTTTGCTGGAGGTTGTATATTGTGGTTATGGGCAGGTCGTTCTCCAGCACGTGCTTGAATAATGCTGTCGTCTCATCAGCCATATCTGCAAACAAACGCTCATCGAAATCGCCGAACTTATCCTGGTCGACACTGGTGTTGTCCAGGCGGTGCAAGTCAAACCAGTCGGACAAGAACTGTGTTCCGTATTCGATGGCTTTTGGATCGTTAAGCATGCGCTCAAGTTGAGCGAGTACTTGCTCGTGGTCTAGCGCGGCGGCTTCCAGCAGCTGCTGATCGGGGGCAGAGCCCCACACTGCATAACTTAAGCGGCTTGCCAGTTCATAAGCGCTAATTTCGCGTATTTCGCCATTTCCAAGCTCGTTTTCGACGCGGTAAATAAAGCGCGGTGCCTGAAGCATTGCCTGAAGTACATAAGATGCTGATTCACTAAAGGAAGCCTCTGCACGACGGCCTGCGGCAAATATGCCTCGCAGTGCTTCGATTTCAGCATCCTTGGCTGGGCCTCGGTAAAGCTGCATTGCGAGTGACTCAATAATTTCTGTTTCGCAGTTACGGTCGAAGCGCGAGCAGGTCAATTGGCTATCCAGCCAGGACTGAAGGCTGGGTGCAACGGCTTCGGCAATTTCGTGGAAGGTTTCGATATGTGCGCGAGAAACAGTCACTTCAATGGCGTTGTTATTGAAGCTCCTCACCACTGGTGGCAGGTCTGGAATGGCTCCAGCCTCTGCGCTTACGTCCACACCGGTAATGTTCAAAATAGTGCGCACATAATCCTCTTTCGTCAGGCGTCGAACAACGTTGTCACCGAGGTCGGGAATAACATTCGCATTGCAATTAAATTCTTCTCCCGGTGTTAGTTTCTGTGCCGCGCCTATAGGGGCAGTGCGGTATCCGTCGAATTCATCGAAAATGTAATTTGCAAGGTTATCTGCGCATTCGCCGGTACAGTTAGCGCTGTTACCCAGCGGCATGGCAACGCTTATATAATTTGCCAGGGCGTCTATTGAGGTACAGGCATTACATTCAGGTTTTGTCAGCGCGCCACCGATGCCTGGGTTATTGCCTTTTTCATCACCATGACAACTTTCACACTGCTCTACATAAAGCGCTGCCACAGCTGCGCCGGACGAGCTTGATGAGGAGCTGCTTGAAGAGCTGCTGCTGGAACTCGATGAGGAGCTACTCGATGAGCTGCTTGAAGAGCTGCTGCTGGAACTTGATGAGGAGCTGCTCGATGAACTACTTGAGGAGCTGCTGGAACTGGATGATGAGCTGCTTGATGATGTGTTGCCAGGCAAACTGCCACTGGAAGAGCTACTGGATGATGAGCTGGAACTTGATGAGCTGGAGCTCGAAGATGAAGAGCTCGAGGACGATGAGGACGAGCTGGAACTGGTGCTGCTGCCTGGATTAATATCCGCAGCACTTATGGAGCCATCCGTAACGGAAAGGACAACTTTGTCCAGGCCAGTGCCATCTTCACGGCGCTGTATCCAAAGCGTGTGCTTGCCCGCTGCCACATTGTCGAAGCTTGCGGGGTTTAAATACTCCCAGCCGTCTGTTCCTGTGCTGTTTTGGGTGTTCCAGTCACCGGAGTCCAGTTTGTAGTAAAAAGAGTCGTCACTGCCGCTGGGCATATTAACGAGAATCTCAAATTCCAGATCGCTTGTTTGTGAAAGGTGGAAAGCAATTGCGACTCTTCCGGGCTCGCTATCGGAGGCGGCGGCAAGAATATCGTCGTTATTTTCCCAACTCACGTACTCTCCAGCTGAGGCAGAACTATCGCGCGTTACCGTGAATGGGGCAAAGGTCGCCTGGCTAGAAAGGTCTTCAAGCTCAATGGTGTACGTCTGGCTCGCTCCTGAAGAGCTGGAGCTGCTGGTGCTGGAAGAGCTCGAGCTTGATGAACTGCTCGAACTCGACGAGCTGCTTGAGTTTGAACTGGAGCTTGAAGAGCTGCTTGAACTGGATGATGATGCAGCGCCGCTGGAGCTTGAAGAACTAGAGCTACTGCTTCCTGTTCCACCCGAGCTGCTGGAGCTTGAGCTGGCGCTGTCCTCAGGTGGAAAAACATCATCTAAACCTGCATCGCCTCCGCAAGCGGCTAAGCCGACAAGGGAAAAAAGAGGGAGTACCCTGAATAAAAATGTGTGCAAATGTCGCCCGAGCATAGTTATTGTCCCGAAGTTTTCATTAATTTTTAGCAGCTGTTTAACCGGCTTTTGATTACCACGTTTCAGGAATTTTTATTAAATTTATGGTTTTTTCCCGCGACTAAAAGCAACTACCCACGATGAACGCGGTGAATGTTATCTGAGATAATGATTGATTATGGTGATGAGGTTCTCACAACACCTTTCGTGGAGACGGCCAAAAAAACGCTTAATTAGGTGTTTTTTTGTGAGGTATTTCGCTCTGGGGATATTGAGTCTAGAGCGGGGGTTGTGCTAGCAAATATTGATTGCGGTGAGTTTTCAGCTTAATTGCCCTGTTTTAAAATTTGGTATTAACTGGATAATAAGATTTTTCCCTTGTTACTGCTTAGCCTGTCTGGGCAAAAAAACCGGTGAGTTTACCGGCTTATATTGTTAAATTGTAAAACTGTGATCAAATACATCTTTCAATCATTCGCATTACGGGGTCACCCGCTATTTCAACTGCTCTACTTTATAACCTTTTTTCTTAAGTTGGTTTATCAAGCCATGTTTTCCGGAAAGGTGCGCAGCACCCACCAGAATAAACTCGGTAACGGTGCTTTTTATCATTGGCTCTATTTTTTTCATCCAGTTATTATTTCTGTCCACTATCAGAGCTTTGTGTACTTCGGGAAATTCCTTTGTCGAGTCTGCTGTAAGTTTATCGATGCTTTTCAGGTCACCTTTTTTCCAGGCGGCTTTCATGTCGTTTATCATGGAAGGCAGTTTTTCCATGTCGCGCAAGGTGTACAAAATGAGTTCATCATCCTTGCCCTGGCTCATATTGGCGATAAAGCCGAGTTGCTCATCCAGGGATTCAAGGGAACCCTGCATTTTCTTATCCTTTTTAGCTTTCGCGCTGTAAACCATATCCACGCCGAGATCCGGCCTTAAGCCCATTAGCTGAAATTCCGTCATTACCAGCATTAAGCTCGCCCCCGAGGGGGTGAAGGGTGAGAACTGAGCAATGTTCAGCTTGCGGGACGTAAAGTATTCGCTGAGCTTGTTGTAGGTATCTTCCGACAGCGCAGATTTCAGCGTACGGCCATCACTGTAGGTGAGCGCGGCCATAAACTTTGCCTGAAATTCAGGTGATGTAGCGCCTTCCGTATCTGTCTCAAAAACAAGAGATCGGGAATCGTTATAAGCGACATCGTATGCCTTGGGCAGGGGGTGGTCTTCTGGCGCAAGCAAATGGAATGTGCCGCCGATGTAACTGTGCTTGTCGCCGGAAGATACTTTCCAAACCGAGGATTGTGCAAATGAAAGCGTGTATGAAAGAGAAAGAGCAAAAAACAAAAGGATTCGAACGATGCTGTTCATAAAAGTTCCCTGTTGACTGTTAATTTGTAACGTGATGTTTCAGGGCAAGATTACCACAAAACTTTACCTATCTTTACATACTCTTAACCGTACTTATCGAAGGCGTATGCAACACTGATGCGCTTAAACAGTGATGTCGAACTTTATTAGAGTGAAATATGAAAAAAAACTATGCTTTTTTTTGCTTGATGGTAGTGGTAGCGCTTTTGCACGCCTGCGGTGGCGGTGACGACTCGAATGATTCAGTGGATACTACCCCGGCGGATTTTAACATTGCCAGTAAAACCGGCCTTGGTCTTGGTATTTATGTGGATTCGGACCCAATAGAAATTACCGGTATTGATGATGCCACAGATATTAGTATTGATGGTGGTGAGTATTCTATCAATGGTGGTAATTTTACCTCGGAAGACGGCACTGTCTCTGTGGGGCAGGAGGTAGTAGTTCGTGTGCTGTCCTCCGAAGATCTCTACTCTTCAAGCCATGCAACGCTTACTGTTGGTGGTGTGGAAGATACTTTTTATGTGCGTACCACTTCACTTACTCTGAACCTGCGTGCTGGTTTAAAAAGCCTGGTTTTTAGCTGGACAGAAGTTAACGGCGCTTTGTTTTATCGTTTGCTTTATCAGCAAAGTGCCGAGTCAGATTTCCAGCAATACGGCCCAGAGATCGATGTGTCCACCACCAGTTTGCGCTATGAAGTACCCACTCACCGTTTTAACTGGTACCACGCAAAGTTCAAACTGGAAGCCTGTACAGAGGACGGCTGCTTCACTACCCTGGAAGTTGATGCGGTAGAGCAGCTCAATAGTGTGGTTGCTTATTTTAAAGCTGTTAATACCGAAGAATTTGATGCTTTTGGCACGGTTGCAATAAGTGGCGACGGCAACACTCTCGCGGTGGCAGCACCTATGGAAGATGGGCTTACCGGCATAGATGGCGACTACGGCAGCAACGGCGCATCGGGTTCGGGAGCGGTGTATGTTTACAATAAGGTCGGCATGGACTGGTTTTTTCAGTCCTACCTAAAAGCGTCCAATGTCGAGGCGGGTGATGGCTTTGGTACAGCTCTGGCGCTAAGTGGTGATGGCAACACGCTGGCCATTGGTGCGCCATATGAAGATGGTAGTGAAAGCGGTCTTAATAGCGATAGCACATCCAACGGCTTAAGCGATAGTGGAGCCGTGTACGTTTTTAAACGTGTTGGTGAAATCTGGCTGCAACAGAGTTACATAAAATCGGCAAGCCCTGAAGAAGGTGCCTTGTTCGGCAGTGCTGTCTCATTGAGTACCTATGGCGCTACTCTGGCGGTAGGCGCTCCTGCTGACCGTGGTACTGGCCTTGCTCATATTTATATTGCGGAAAACGAGAGCTGGCTGGCTCAGGCAGAATTAGTCGCTGCTAACTCCGAGCACAATGACCGGTTTGGAAAATCATTGGCGCTTAGCGCAGCTGGCGATAGTCTGATTGTCGGCGCTCCGAACGAAAACTCTAACAGTGCCGGAATTAATGGCGAGCCCTTGGATACTAATGCGCCATACGCAGGCGCTGCCTATTTATTTAAGCGTGTAGACGGGGCGTGGTTATTCAATACTTATTTCAAGGCATCTAACACCGCGGAAAATAACTGGTTTGGCTCAGCGGTGGCAATTAATGCTGATGGATCTACGCTGGTCGTCGGAGCCCCTGGTGAAGCCAGTGCGGCGTTCGATGTTAATGGCGATCAGGGAGATACCACCATGGCGGGTGCCGGTGCAGCGTATGTATTTAACGGCAGTGGTGGATGGCATCAGGTGGCTTATCTGAAATCGTCCAACAGTAATATTGGCGATAGCTTCGGTTCGGCGGCTGCGATTAATGCTAATGGTGATGTGATTGTTGTGGGGGCGCCCCATGAAGCCTCCACTAACAGTGGTGTAGACAGTAATGACGGCGATAACAGTGCTGCCGATGCCGGTGCGGCTTATGCTTTTGAATTGATTGACGGGGCTTGGCTTGCGAGCAAATATATTAAAGCATCCAATACCGATCAGGGAGATTTATTCGGGGCCAGTTTGTCTATGGATGCCTCCGGCAACAGTTTAGCGGTTGGTGCGCCTGCGGAAGATGGAAGCGATCAGGGGGTAGACCCCATTAACCAGCCAAGCAATTCTGCCTCGGAAAGTGGTGCGGTTTATTTGTTTTAAGCCGGTTTGGGGAGGTGGTAAATAACTTTGCCGACAAGCTGCTGTGCTGCGAATGTTCCCAATGTTTCGCTGGCAGTGGATTCGGCCTGGTTGTCGCCACTTAAAATAAATTCTTCACTCGGCAATTTTTCTTTAACCCGCTTGATAATGCGACCGAACTGCCTGTGCTCGGCAACTACCAGGTCACCGGTTTTCAAATGTTTTGCCGAGCGGCGGACAACAAGTACAAAATCGCCAGCTTTAAGAGAGGGGAACATGCTGTTCCCCTGTACTTTCATAATGCGCAGCATTAGCCCACTTTCGGGTAAACCACTTCTTCGCTTGGCAGGTAAGGGCAAGTGGCGGTGAAAGTTTCAACGTTCTTGGTTGCCCAGTATGACGCCGCAAACTCGTTTACGAGTGCCAGCAATTTCAAGCCTTTGTCACGTTCTACACCTTGCTTACACGCCGAACCGGCGAGCATGATGTTGTGTACCAGTGCGTGGGTATCCGGGAATTGCTCAAATTGTGGTGCCTTGAAGTAGTCACCCCAAATAATGCGCACTTCGTGTTTGGCTTTTTCCACGTGCGTTTCTTTTTCCACTGTAAGGCGAGCCAGCTGAGAATTATCTGCTGCGCTCAGCTCGTCTTTAGCGCTGATCTCAGCGATAAGATCCATAAAGCGTATTGCGCTCAGAACAGCGATTTGAGCGGCAGAGGGGTCATATATTTTACAAGGGATGTCGCAGTGTGCAGAAACACTTTTAACACCGGTTTTTTCAGTACACCAGTTAACTAGTTGGTACAACATTACTTCACCTCCTGATTTGATTTCTTGTGCTTACGGTACATGGCCACGCTAAGAGCGACTAAACCAGTAATAGAAATAGCCAATACGGCGTGGACCGATGGACTAAGCCAGTGACTGTGGTCATGGCCTGGGTGAGCAAAAGCACTTGCAGAAAGCGCGACAAGAGAAGCGACGGTACAAAGCTGTTTGGTCATTCTCGCGATCATGGATAATTTCCTTAATGAATTAACTGAAACGATCACTAATACGCTGCTCGGACCTTATATGGACCATATTTGCCGAAGAGCGTTGTTTGGGTGATGTGCTGATACTGCCGCTGCTGCTTTAGTGGTCAAGCAGTCAGCCAATGGCAGATATGCACGATTCTGGTCAAGTCGTTGAGCTTAGTCAATGCGTTTGGGAGAAAAATATGTGTGAGCTAACGATAGCTTGAGACTATTGATTATAACTCGTTTTGTGTTTGGGTGTGTTTCGAAGCCATGATCGGGCGGAACAGACCACCCGATCACAGTTTTTCGCAGGTATATGCAGAGTGTTATATACGCCAGCTAAGGCTTACGCCGGCTGCACGGGGTTCCCCGTAGTAGGCCTGTTCCCATTGCAAACTGGTCAGATAGTGCTCGTCAGTCATGTTGCGTAAATTCAGGGTCAGATTGAGTGTATCGAGAATAGCGTAGCGGGCGTAGCCACCGACGACAAGATAGCTATCCTGCTTTATAGGGCCATTGTAGATATCGCTTTGCCAGCGTGCTGAAAGGCCAAATTCAAGCCTGGACCTTGGCTGCCATTGAGCCAGAAGTTTTAAGGTGTCCCGTGGAATAAACGTTCTGCTCTGTTCGCCGTCCGGATCTTTGAGTTCGAGCTGCGTGTAGCCAAGTTGCATGTTAACGGTGTCTGTAAGTGCACCGACCACTTCCAGCTCGTAGCCGTTTGATTCAGCAGTAATTCCCCGGTAGAGCGCAATTTGTGACTGCTCGTCGCGGTAAGCGAACTCCGCCAGGTTTTCCTGTTCGGTTCGGAATATGGCGAAGCTGGTAAGCAGCAGATCATCGAGCCAGTGTTTTTTTAATCCGCCTTCGTAGCTGGAGCCTTTGGCGGCACCAAGAGGCTGCATATTTACCGCTAATTCGTACTGGGGGTTATAAATATCACTGTAGCTGGCGTAAGCATTCAAGCTTTCTATAATTTCCCAGGTGAATCCCACATAGGGGCTGTTGCTGCTCTCTTCTGCTGTGGTATCAACGCCCCAGGCATCTCCCTCACTTTCATAGTTCACCATGTTAGTGCCAAGGATTACGTTCAAAGCGTTAGTAACACTTAAGCGAAGAGCAGTATAGAAACGGTCGAGGTTAACGGTGGTACCTGCACGAACTGTGGGGTCAGCCCATTCGGGTTCCGCTACTTCATCGCCACTCCAGCCTGGAAAGGCGGGCATGGCTTCAAAGCCTGTGAGAGCCTCATGGCCGAGAGTTTTTGCCTTGTTCTGGGCCATGCTAGCGCCAATGGTCACGTCGTGTTGTTGACCCCAGGATGTAAAAGTTCCATCCAGGCTGGCATCCAGTTGCTGTAGCTCCCGGCTGCCGTCGTATTTTGCGGGCGAGGAGTTGAGACCCAGGCCGGTTTCGGGATCGAAACCTTGTTCGCCAAGGTAGAGGTAAAACAACTGAGTGGGCTCTTCTGTTTCCGTGTAGGTGTAGGTGCTTGAGAATGACCAATTGTTGGAAATCTGCCAGCCCAGTTCCGCGAAAGCTGAATCGGAGGTGGCATCCCAGTATGTCCACTTCATGCTGACGGTAGTAGAGGGCTCGTATTCTGCTTGCGTACCATCGTTGTACATCAGCGGCAGTGCTCCCCATAAGATACCATCGCTCTGGCTATCGTGATGTGTATAACCTGCCGCGAGGGTTATTGAGGAGCCAAGCTGCCCATCAACAATGCCATAAAAAACTTTGCGGCTTTTTTGGTGGAGGTCCAGCCAGGAGTCTGTGTCTTCATAGATGGCGATGCCACGCGCTGCCCAGCGGCTGTCTGAACTGAGGGGAACTGAAGCATCAACTTCCAGGCGCTTTTGATTCCAGGAGCCAAGCGTTGCCCTGGCAGAAGCCATCCGTTCGTTTGTTGGGCGTTTGCGAACATAGTTAACTGTGCCGGAAGGATTCCCGATTCCCGTGATTAAGCCATTGGCACCTCGAATGATTTCAACTTTTTGATAGAGGCCTGTGTCGATGGAACCTTCGATGTAATCGCTGAAGGGTGCGCCCACACCATCCACATGCATGCTGGTAATATCAAAGCCGCGCGCGTTGTAGTAGGTGCGGTCAGTTTCAACTTTTTCCACATTTACTCCGGTTGCCATTTCCAACAGGCTGTTAATATCCCCCAGCGCAAACTTATTCACTGTGTCTGCGCCGATAACACTCACTGATTGTGGTGTGTCGAAAACAGAAAGGTTAAGGCCGGTTGCGCCCTTGCTATCTCGCTGCTCCCTGATGCCGGTGATGACCATTTCTTCCATGCTCTCACTGTGCGCTGTTGGGCTTAGTAACGAGCATATTCCTGCAATAGCGCAGGCGAGATTTTCTAGGGTTTTCATGATTTCTCCTGTGAGTTCAGTTGTATTTGGCGCCATAGTATTTGATAATACATAAATGTCAATGCAAATCATTTGCATTATCATTAAGTTGATTCAGATCAAAATAAGAGAGGGCGCAGTGAGAGGTTTTCTGGGGTTATTGCATCGCTGGTTTGGTTTATTTACCGCGATTTTTCTGGCGATTTCGGGTTTTACGGGGGCGCTGATTTCCTGGGACCATGAGCTGGATGCGGCGCTTAACCCGCAGCTCTATCAGGCCAAGTGGTCGCGGGCGGAGAGTCCCTTGGTGTTGGCGAATCAGCTTGAGCAGCGTGAGCAAGGGCTGATAGTCAGTTTTCTTCCATTGCAGCACGAAGCCAATCACGCCTTGAACCTGTTTATCAGCCCGCGAGATGCTCAGGCGAAAGAGCGGCTTGATTACAACCAGGTGGCCATAAATCCGCAAAGCGGTGAAATTCAGGCCAGGCGCATGTGGGGCGAAATTTCCCTGGCGAGAGAAAACCTGCTGCCCTTTCTCTACAAGCTTCACTACACCCTGCATTTACCGGATATAGGCAGTCTGGAAACGGGTATGTTGTTTATGGGGATAGTTGGCATTGTGTGGGCGCTGGATTGTTTTGTTGCCTTGGCGATTTCTTTTCCCAGCTGGCGAAGCTGGAAGAAAAGTTTTACTTTTCGTTTTCGCCGCGGTGCCTACAAATTAAATTTCGATTTACACCGAAGCGGTGGTGTTTGGCTGTGGGCCTTATTGTTAGTGCTTGCGGTCACTTCCATATCCATGAACCTCGGTTTTCAAGTGGTGCGTCCACTGGTAAATGCTATTTCGCCACTAACTCCCAGTCCTTTTGAGACAACACCGTACTCAGCGTTTTCCAGTCCTGCTGTGACACGAGAACAAGTTTTAGTGTTTGCTGAAGCTGAATCGAAAAAACACAACATCAATAAACCGCTTGGTGGGATATTTTATTCAACGGATTTTAATATCTATGGCGTCGGCTATTTTGAACCGGGAAATAGCCACGGTGACGGTGGGCTGGGCAATGCATGGTTATATTTTTCCGGTGACAATGGGGATTTTATTGGTTCCTCTATTCCCGGTGAAGGCAGTGCCGGCGATATTTTTATGCAGGCGCAGTTTCCTTTGCACAGCGGGCGAATTATCGGCGTGTGGGGGCGTGCGCTCATGTCTTTTCTTGGTGTGTTTGTGGGGGTGCTGTCTATTACCGGGATAGTGATTTGGGTGAGAAAGAGGCGGGTGCGTGTTGTTCGGGCAGAAAAAAGTCAGGTGTAGGGTGGTGAAACACTATGCCCTCTGCACGGTGGCCTGGGCAATATTGACTTTCGATCGCCATCAGGAATTTTCTTATACCGGCGTAAGTTCTTGGCACATCGTAAGCGGGGGTTTATGGGTTTCAAAGGCACACAAGTGTGTTCGTAACGAAATCGCCATGGAGGGCGAGAGCAGGTTTAGGCGGTTTGCACCAGCACAAAATATTCCTGTTGATGCAAACGCAAATACAACGTATTATCGTTAGCGTTAATAAGAAATTCCGTTTGTTTGGGGGTATTATGGTTAGAGCTATTTCTTTTGTGGGCCTTGTTAGCCCGCTGTTTTTGCTTGCTAATGCGTACGCTCAAGAGCTGGAAGAGGTGCGAGTCTGGGGCACAGCTGTGCGGGCTTCGTCGCTGGAACTGGATGAAAACGCGGTAATGATTCGCCAGGCGGACCATGTGAGCGACTTGTTGCGTACCCTTCCCGGCGTGGATGTGGGTGGGGCGCACTCACTGAATCAGCGCATAACCATCCGCAGTATGGATGACAAAGACCTGCGCATTACCATCGATGGCGCCAACCAGAATACCTACATGTACCACCACATGGGCAACTTGCAGATTCATGCTGATATTCTCAGCGCAGTGGACGTGGAAGTGGGTACTAACTCGGTGGTAAATGGTGGGCTGGGAGGCGCTGTGCGTTTTCAGACAAAAAGCGCTCGGGACCTGCTGGCAGCGGATAGTCAGTTCGGTGCGCGTGTTCAGGCTGCCGCGGGCACCAACTCGTCACAAAACTTTTCTTTAACAGGCTTTGGGCAGTTGACTGAGAGCCTTGATTTGCTCGCTTATTACAACGATGTCAGCCGTAAAAACTATACGGTAGGTGGAGGCGAGATTCTGGACCAGGAGGGTGATGAAATAGAAGGCTCCGACGGCAGTGTTAAGGGGCTTGAGGGGGATCTCTACGATGCGTTGATTAAATTAGGCTGGCAGCTCACGGATAATCAGCGTTTTAAACTCGGCTATGAAGCCTACAGTGACAAAGGTGATTACAGCTACCGCCCGGACATGGGCCTTGCCACAGATCTTGCAATTTCGGAAAACCTGCAGGTGCCGCTGCTTTGGCCTACAGAGTTCAGCAGAGACACACTTACCCTGAATTACGAACTGGACTGGGGTGGTCACTCCACCCTGCACGCCAGTGTTTTCCATAATGACAGCACACTTTTTCGCGATGAGCGTGGCTGGGCCGAAAATCCTGACTATGTGAGCTGGGCGGGTGAAGTAGAAGGTAATGCAGGGAATACGGGTTTCAATATCATCGCCGATTCCGCGTTGGGGGCTCATACCCTGACATACGGCGCTGAGATTATTCATTACGACACTGAATACAAAGCACAATATGCCGAATCCAAGGAGGAATCATCAGAGTCTGCAAGTAATACAGCCGTCTATCTACAGGACCGTATTGCACTGGGAGAGCAATTTACGCTAATACCGGGCTTGCGTTACGACAGCTACCAACTGGATTCGATTGTGGTCGAAGATACCTTCAGCGCGGCTTCTGGTGCATTGGCTGCGGAGTGGCAGCTTGTTGATAGCCTGCTGGTAAAATTGAGTACAACACAGTTATTCAAGGGGCCCGAAATTGGTGAGGTATTTACTGGTGCCGGGCTCTACGACACGCCAAACTCTGGAATAGACGCCGAAACCGGCGCAAATAATGAGTTCTCTGTGGCATTTCAGAAAGAAGCGCTGGGTGCAGAACTTTTTTCTGCGGGTTTCACCCTTTTCCAAACGGATATTACAGATTACATCTACGATTACGCACCAGCACCCGAGGATAGCGGCGCGCGTTACTGGAAAGACAATGTGGGTGATATGACCATTGAGGGCATAGAAGCCTATGTCGGTTACCAGTTGCATGGCCTGAGTGCCTTGCTGACATACTCAACAGCTGGGAGTGAGCTTTCCGCTGCACAGAGCTACGCCGACCTCGACGGTGCTCGCCTGGATCGACAGCAGGGGGACACCATCAGTTTTAACCTGGACTATGAGATCGAGGCTATTGATGTGGTGCTGCACTGGGATTTCCTGGTAGTGGCCGATGTAGACGCAGGTTTGGATTTGGATGGGGCGACGCTGGATAACGCCAAAGACGGCTACACCGTACACAATCTTTCCGCCAGGTGGATGCCTTACCCGGTTTCTGGTTTAAGTTTTATTTTTGGAGTCGATAATCTTTTCGACGAATTTTATGCCTCGCAGTCCTCCCGCACGGGTGTTTCATTTCATCCTCGTTTTGGCCAGTTATATTTGCAGGACTATGAACCCGGCCGAAATGTTAAAGCCACTGTCGCATATCAGTTCTAGCGATCAATATGTTGAAGATAAAAGCGAAAGAGCATCGAAAAGCGCTCTTTTACTACTCGCGCCTGTTGCACATTTACATATCGGCCAGTCTTTTCAGTTTGTTGATATTTTTTTGTGTTACAGGCCTGTTTCTCAATCATTTGCATACCTTTGGTGGTGAGCATGCCGATGGCGGTTCGGTGCTGCCATTGCCAAAGCTGAGCGCGGTAGAACGAGACCATATTTATCTTGCAGCGGAAAACCGGGGCCTTAAAAAAATACAGGACGTACTTCAGCAAAACTTTTCCCTTCGAACGGTGGAATCCATCGACTTTGACCGGCAAAGCGAAGAAATCATTTTACACTACGCGCTGCCTGCAGGTTATGCATCGGCGATTGTCGATTTAGCCGGTGGCAAGCTTGTTGTGGAATACCGAAAAGGAAATTGGCTTGCGATCATAAATGATTTACACAAAGGGCGTGATAGCGGCCCTGCCTGGAGCTGGATTATCGACCTCTCTGCGGTATTTATGATTTTGTTTGCCATAACCGGCTTGATTCTTTTGCTGATGAACAGAAAGTACAAGCGCCCAGGCCTGCTTGTTGTGCTACTGGGTAGTGTTTCTCCTCTGCTGGTCTATTTTCTGGCAGTGCCTCGACTAAGCGGTATTTAATTATGGTTTTAAAATATTATTTGACAGTTATTTTTTTCGGCCTTTACAGCTCTGTTACACACGCAGAGGACATTGTCGTGGAGCTGGAAATACCCGCAATACAAGCAAGCCCCTATCACAAGCCGTTTGTTGCCGTGTGGCTGGAAACTCCCGAGCGCAAGGCGCTGGCAACCCTGGCAGTTTGGTATGACCAGGATCAATGGCTGAAAGACTTGCGTCAGTGGTGGCGAAAGCTTGGCCGCAAGGGAGGGGTGCATCTGGATGCGGTAAGCGGTGCAACGCGAAAGCCGGGCGTGTACACATTGGTATGGCAGGCAAGGGATAATAAAGGTCAACCGCTGGCTCCTGGAGATTATTTACTAAATGTTGAAGCATCCCGTGAAGAGGGCGACCGCAGTTATGTGCGTACAGCCATAACACTTGGCGAAAAACAGAAAACCACCATAGAGCCCAGTGCTGAACTGGGCAAAATAACGATTAAAACGGAGTAGCGATTATGAAAATGGTAAACATTTTTTACGCGGCAATGGCTTCTATCAGCCTGTTTTCGCTTGCCTCGTCGGCTCTTGCCCACGGGCGATGGCTTGTACCCAGTCATTCAATACTTTCAGGGGAAGAAGCGCCCTATGTCACCTTTGATATCAGCATATCCAACGATATTTTTCACCCCGACTGGGCGATGGGCGGTGAGCTGCCCGGCGGCCAAAAGCGCGAGGTGCCGCAGGATAATCCCCGCGCGAAAATTATCAGTGAGCTCATGGGCTCAGTTCGCCTGGAGTTAACAAGCCCCAGTGGCAAAGTAGACGATGCTTTGCCGTTAGTGAATTTCCATCGAAAATCTGTCAGTGTTGCGCAGCTCAAAGAGTCAGGCACCTATCGCGCATCCGTCACGCAAAATCCTATTTATTTTACCTTCTATACAGATAAAAGCGGCAAGCAGCACCGGGAATTTGGCAAGCCGGGCGAAGTTAAACACTTTTTACCCGAAGGTGCCAGCGAGATACGAGGTAAAAAATTAAGCAATCGTATCTCCACGTTTGTAAGCAGAAATGACATCGGACACAAAGCTATTGAGCCTGCACAGCAGGGCCTGGATGTGCAGTTTAAAACCCACCCCAATGAGCTTTTTGTTGGCGAAACTGCAGAATTGGCCCTTTTTCTTGATGGTAAACCTGTGCCTCAATCCGTTGAAATAAAAATAACCCGTGGCGGCACACGTTTTCGTAACGAGCGTAAACCAATAATACTGGCTACCGGCAAAAAAGGCCGCTTTGACCTTAAGTGGCCGGATGCGGGCATGTACCTGTTGGAGGCTGAACTGGAGTTGGCGGGAGATGAAGCAGATATTGGCAGACAAACCTATGCTCTGTATATCACACTGGAGGTCAACCCCGAATAATGTATTGGGGTGGCAAAGGGGCGATAAATCAAAAGCATTCTACTTTGCCTGGTGGTTGTGATTTAGTCTACGACAAACCTGCCATTGGAGTTAATGTAAATAAGCATGTCGCTCTCAACATTAATTTTGTGCTTTCCTTTTGCTTCAGAGCTGAAAAAGCTGCTTGGTGAAAGCGGGGTATTTGCTTTTTCCAGATTCCACTGGTGGCTGGCTTTTCCGCTCACTACTAGAGCTTTCAGGCCATTTTCGTTTCCTATGGTACCTTTGAAGCCAGAAGGCAGCTTAACGAAGCTGCCATTTGCTAAATCAGGTTGCCCCCATAAGTACGCCATTTGTACCTTGCTTTTCTTTATCCATTTTAGGTCTTCAGCATTGAGCCAAACCAGGTTGCGCTTGTCGACATTGATTGGGCGTTCACCCTTATCAAATGCTTTTTCTGCTGAAAGAACCAGGTAGGGGCCGCTGTCGATTTCCAGGTAGATGAGGTTGGCCTGGCCGTCGGCAGCGGTGATATGGCTTTCGCCGGCTGGTTGAGTCCAAAATGAACCCGCTGGCAGCCACATTTTGTTCGCGCCAGGGTCGTCGTTATGTATTAAGCCCTCGATCACTATGCCCCGGTAAGTTACGTTGTGAATGTGTGGTGGTGAAGAGAAGCCTTTATTAAATTTTACCAACATCCCCGTCGCCATCTCTTTGGTGCGATCGCCCCACAAGTCAGCTGCTCTCGGGCTGGCATCGCCTCTGAGAGGGTTAAGCAAGCCCCACTCGATATTGTCCGCAGCTATTACTGAGTGATCTGCGGCCTTTGACGACAATGTTATTAAAGCGATTGCCAACGCTAATATGCCAAATTTTAATTTATTCATAGTTACACACGGCTGTCCCGTTAGCTTTGAAAGAATGGATTAGGTGTTGCTGCTGCGGCCATAGTCCTGTCAGGCAATATTCGCAGCTTGTTGGCTCGAATGGCTCCACTGTTTGGGTGATTGCCCGTACAAGCGCTTAAACTCTCGGCTAAATTGGGAGGAGCTTACATAGCCCACCTCCATCGCCGCTGTGCTCACATTCACACCTCCGGCAATTTTCATGGCAGCAGTGTTCAGCCGCATAGACTTCACAAACTGGATCGGCGACATGGTTGTTGCCTGTTTGAATTTTCGGTGGAATACGGCTCGGCTCATTCCCACTTGCGTGGCCAGATCGTCGATGGTGACCGGTTCGTCCAGGCGGCAAGACAAGTAATCAATTGCCCGGGCGATTTCATTGCCCACACCAAATGCGCGCCTCGCTGAATCGCCTGCCTCGCCCTTTAATACCGCGTAGTAAACCTCTCGAAGACGGCCCTCCCCAAGTATTGCCGCATCCGCCGGGTTTTCCGCCAGCTGCAGCAGGCGTAACAAGGCGTCGGTGAATGTGTCGTCCCAGTTGGCGAATGCCAAACCCTTGGGAAGTGGTCCTCCTCTGGGGCGGATTGCTCCTGTGCTACTTTCCATCTCAATCGACAACTTGGTCATTACCTTGGTATCCAAAGAGATATAAATGCCTAGCAAAGGCTTGTCGGGTGACGCTGTGGGGCTTCCAGTCTCCACTGGCATAGACATGGCGCAGCACATGTATTGACTGCTGTCGTAATAATGCCGCTTACCCTCCACGATGGCGTCCTTGGCCCCGCTCACAATGGCCACCACGCTGGGTTCGTAAACCGCTGGGGCGCAGCGCAGCGGCTGGGTTACCCGGAAGAGTTGTACACCCTTAACCCCGATTTCCAGCATACCATCCGAGTCAAGTCTGTTTTTAATAAGGTGTTTGATCTGTTGTTTGCTCATGCGGCCCAAGATAGCACCGCAAAACGCGCTTCTCAATCGTATTGATACAAATAGGCAAGAATTAGCGATTATATCGCCTAGTTAGTCCTGTTGCTGATAGTTATAGTTGTTGTCAGGCGGCCAGCAGTTATCACATTAACAGACTGCCGCTAAACAGAGACACTTTGCTGCTGCACTTTAATTCACTCACTAAACAAGGGCATCGAACAATGACGAGCAAAAACAAATTTGGACCTCAGGGCTGGACGCCGGAGCGACTCGGATCACTCGCAGGCAAAACCTATCTCATCACTGGCGCCAACGCCGGTGCCGGGTTCGAAGCCGCGCGAACGCTATTGGCTAAGGGCGCAAAAGTGGTAATGATGAACCGCAATGCAGATAAGTCCACTGTCGCCATCGCACGTTTGAAAACGGAATTTGGCAACAACGCTGATGTGACTTTGGTGCGCATCGATCTGGCGGAGTTGGATTCAGTGAGGCGAGCTGCGGCGGAGGTATTGGAAATGGTCGCCAACATTGACGCGCTTATATGCAATGGTGCAATTGCTCAGGTGGCTAAACAGAACATTACGGTGGATGGATTTGAAAGCCAGCTTGGCGTAAATCACTTTGGTCATTTTCTGCTGTGTGGCTTGCTGTTCGAGCGAATCGAGCAGTCGAAAGGGCGTATTGTTGTTGTCGGTAGCAACGCCTACAAAATGGGGCTCAAGAGAATTCAGTTTGAAGACCTTAACTTCGATAAAAAGTATACGGCATGGAACTCCTACGCCCAGAGTAAGCTGGCGCAGATGATGTTCGCTTATGAATTGCAGCGCAGGGTTAAGGCTGCGGGCAAGGATGTTGTGGTTCAGGTCTGCCACCCAGGAGCCTCACGAACCAATTTGTTGAAGGACACTGCCAGCACCTTCAATAAAATCTTGTGGTCCATACTTTCTCGGTTTATCGCTCAATCCGCAGAGCGGGGCTCGTGGCCTGAAGTAATGTGTGCAACAGAAAAGGACGTGCAGCCTGAAAAACTCTATGGCCCGACAAAAAGGGGGGAGACTGTTGGCCCGATAGGAGAGTGTTCGTTAGATAAATGTGCTCTGGACCAGGAAATGGCTGGCAAGCTCTGGAAGCTATCTGAGCAAAAGACGCGCTTGAACTGGTCGCTCTAAGGTGTGTTTTGTCACAATATAGTCAAAGTGACTATATTGTACGCCTGTATGTTGTTACCATGTAGCTTAGGTATTCCTGAAGCGAACAATGGGTGCTGTTTAAGTGTCTTTGGGTTTCGGGTGTGTGCTTGGCAAGTTGTGGCACAGCCCTGATTTGTGAACCCTTCGCAAGGTATGGTTAATAATAAGCTGGTAATAGGTGCTCCATGCTAACAATCAAAAGTAAATGGGAACATAAACTCAACAGGATAGTCATTTTAAGCCTGATAATGGCTATTGCCGCCTGCGGTGGTGGTGGCGGTGGCTCAGGTGGATCGAATAACGGTGGTACCGGTGGTTCAAATAATGGCGGTACCGGTGGCCAGGACGGCGGAGATGCCGGTTCAGGTAACGAGGGGGAAAGTAAGGCTTCGACAGTTCTGATCGATAGCTCTACACGCTACCAGACAATTCGTGGGTTCGGTGCCGCGAATACTGTTTTTAACGGGGTTGGTAGTTATCCAAACGCCAGCGATATCCAAAAGAGCTATGGTATGGGTGAAGATGAGCTGGGGCTATCCATGTTCAGAATCAGCGTGCCCGAAGACCAGTATAACTGGCTAGCCGTGGCCGATGTGGCGTTTCTGGCACAGGAGGCGGGCGCGCTGGTTTTTGCGACGCCCTGGAATGCCCCTGACGACTTTTATAACAAAGACAATGAAGATGAGGCGTTTGTTATTTTACCTTCTCGCTATGGCGACTGGGCGGCTCATCTGAACAGCTTTGATAATTACATGAAGTCGCAGGCTGTTGAGCTCTACGCGATTGCGATTCAAAACGAGCCCGATATTGGTGAGCACTGGACCAATATGACGGCCGATGAAGTGTTTGACTTCACCAAAAACTATGCTGGCGATATTAATACGCGGGTGATTTCAGCCGAGTCCTTTAATTTCAACCGCGCATTTTACACGCAAATCTTTAATGATCCGCAGGCCTTGGCAAATATCGATATTGTTGGCGGGCACATATACGGTGGTGGTTTGGGGCCGATACCGCAGGCTGAGGCAAACGGCAAAGAAATATGGATGACCGAATATTTATTGAATGACACCGAGTGGAACAAAGTGATTCCAGACTGGACAGAATGGGATGAGCAGAGGAAGTGGACCCAGTCCATGAAAATGCTCGATACCATTCACGATTCAATGGAAGATAACTGGAATGCCTATATCTGGTGGTATTTAAAGCGCTATTACAGCTTTATTGGTGAGGGTGAAAAAGGCAGCAGCGATGGTGAAATTCTCAAGCGTGGCTACGCGTTCTCCCATTTTTCAAAATTTGTGCGCCCGGGTTATACGCGAATAGGTGTTGAACAGTCAGTCTCCGGGCTTGATGTAACGGCTTATCAGGGCGGCGGTAAAATAGTGGTGCAGCTTATCAACACCAGCGCTGATAGCCCCGAGCTAAAACTTGATATTCCCCACATGCAGTTAAGTAATGGCGTGGCTTACACTACCTCCTTAAGTAAAAACCGCGTAAAAGCCGATGTGACCATTACGGATGGCTACCCCGAGTATCAAGTTGATGCTGACAGTATCACTACACTGGTGTTTGATTATAACGAGAGCTTTTCCCTCGCCAAAGCAGCCACCCAATCCTCTACCTCTGAAGGCGGTGAGGCCTCCCGAGTAGTGGATGGCTCGCGTGAAAATGCGGCTGCGCAGTCCCTTAGCCAAACCCAGGAGGAAGCAAACCCCTGGTGGCAGCTTGACCTCGGTGCATCCCTCGACCTCGCCAGCGTGAAAATCACCACCCCGGCGGACTGCTGTGTGACATCGCAGGATTTCCACATATTGCTTTCCGACAGCGATTTCAGTGGTCAAAGCCTGGACGACATTGTTAACGATAGCGGCGTTAGTCATGTACTTATTGAAGATCTTGCAGCAACTGTCATAGAGTTAAATGATGTTGGCAGTGGGCGATACCTGCGCGTTCAGCTGGGGGGTACAGGGGTGCTCTCGCTGGCAGAGGTGGAGGTGTTTGTTGAGCCCGGTACCCAGGATTCGGATGGCGACGGTGTGATAAACAGCCTCGATGACTTCCCCTATAACAGCGAGTTCAGCCTGGACTCCGACGACGATGGCTACGCAGATGCTGTTGACTCGTTCCCCTCAGATGCAAGTGAAAACAGGGATTCCGATGGCGATGGCGTTGGTAATAACGCCGACGCATTTCCGCGTGATTCCTCTGAAACTGCAGACAGTGACAATGATGGGGTTGGGGACAATACCGACGCGTTCCCGAATGATCCTGGCAAAATGTACAATCAGCTGGCTGAGGCCGTCGTGGCCGACACTTATGTTCGTGCCGGTGGCAACAGCGCTTCAAATTTTGGCAGTGAGGCCATACTTGCTACCAAAACGGGAGAGGGCGCCTTTAGCCGTAAAACCTTTTTGAAAATTGATGTTTCCGCCCTGGTTGATGCTGAACTGGTATTGCTGCAATTGGTGCCGCAGCAAGTTGATGGTAATGCAACGCTCAGTTTTGATTTCCTTGAAGACGATACCTGGGGCGAATCAAGCATTACCTGGGACAATCAAGTCGCCAGCTCAGAGACGATCAGCACAGTGGCCGGGTATGTTGTTGATCAAGCCATAACCATCGATATTACTCAGCAAGCAAAAGCGCAGGCCGCTGCAGATGGCGTGTTATCGATAGTGATAGTTAACCCAACGGAGCAATATGTAAGCTTTCACTCCAGGGAGAATGGCAGCGCAGAAAAACAACCTACTGTTCTCTACAGGTAAAGTGTTGCTATGTTTAGCCGCGTAACAAGCGGCTATTGATCCAGCAATTAAATAGATTACCCTACCTATTTAATTGCGGGCCCAGGCGTTTTGTTGTTGAATTAGCGTTGTTTACTATTCCATTGTTGTTAGCACTGCTGTGGCCTTGTTGCGGCAGTGCTCACTCATCTCTTCACTGTAGTCCCCATGGCGAAAAGTACGATAAGGCTCTGTGTGAGTTTATGGCTACGCAGGGCGTCTCCTGAACCCTGGGTATCAATCGCGTGAAGATTAACCACTTTTCGCGCGAACATCAGGGGCTTACTTTCAGTACCTAGCTCATAAAACCTCGCCTGACAGAGGCCGCCCGTAAGAGCTGTTTCTGCATTCACGCAATCTATCTTGGGAAGCTTTGACCAACACCAACACCAACACCAACACCCCGGGGAGTTTCCCTAAGCAGAGCAAATCTTACTGATGCTGCTATGCTCAAAATAGGCATAGGGTGCCATATTATTAACCCGGCAATTAAATAGATTATCCTATCTATTTAATTGCGCGCCCTTGAACTACTGGCGTAAATGCGTGAATTTACTGGTATTTCAAGGGCTTACATTGCCCTGCGGGCAATGGCGGCGCGTCCGTGCACCGCTTATTAACTTAACAATAATTATTGCCAAGTTAATA
>CAJIBL010000917.1_pt1 | contig 41583 bp, 28 predicted proteins | sample 9199351 | NCBI WGS metagenome assembly CAJIBL01 (sample SAMEA7708304, study PRJEB35096) | sediment metagenome | biome: marine neritic benthic zone biome [ENVO:01000025]; feature: sediment [ENVO:00002007]; material: shallow marine sediment [ENVO:03000034] sea grass bed [ENVO_01000059] ...
ATTATCCTATCTATTTAATTGCGCGCCCTTGAACTACTGGCGTAAATGCGTGAATTTACTGGTATTTCAAGGGCTTACATTGCCCTGCGGGCAATGGCGGCGCGTCCGTGCACCGCTTATTAACTTAACAATAATTATTGCCAAGTTAATACTACTACTACTCTACCAGTTCAAACTTTTGTAACTGGCTGCCGGTATTAATTCTGACATCCACAGCGCTGCCAACATCGGTGTCGCCCGTTAATACAAAGCGCGAGAACCAATCGCCACGATTCACAAAGGTCACGCCTTCCGGATAGTGGAGTACTTGCCAACGCAAGTAATAGCCTTCCGCCGGATTAAGTATGGGAAGAATATTGCTCAAATCCTCTTTTATATCCACCACCACTGCTTCGCTGGATGATTGCTCTACAAATTGCGGATGCACAGGCGCGACAACTCTATCAGGGTTATCAAGAGTGGTGATAAATACGTAACCATCTCCATCATTGACGAGTTTGAATTTCTGCTCGTTAGCCTCACCACATGTTTCAACCGTCACATTGGATAATTTATCAAGCAAGGTTTCACCCAGAGAAAAATCAGGTATGGGCCGTTCCTCCTGAAAACAGAGGGCAGATTCCACTGTAGTACGAATTTGATAAACCGGCACTGTGAAAGATTCATTGATACCCGCTCCTGAATAACTCACCTCAATTTCATCAGCTCGCGTGTTCTCGGAAACATTCAGCACAGCGACATCTGCACTGTTGGCAAGGGGTATTTGTGCACCCCCGAGAGAATGAATATTCTGATAATATTTGAGGTTCTCACCCCAGGCGTCAATTATCCAGTCACGCACAACATTGGCCGTAATCACCACCTGATTTAAGCCCGTACCCGCATCGTTATATACCGTGTTGTAACTGATATTGGCGTCATTACCTTTCACCACAAACGCACTGGCATTGTCGCCAGTACTGCTTATGCCTTTTACATCAACGGTGTTGTACTGCACCTGAGTACGCAGGCTTCCCTCATTTATACGAACAGCTGCGGCTCTTACCTTGGGCCCAAACGTGTTGTTTCGGATATCGTTGTCATAGACTTTTTCATCCTCAGACCCTTCGGGAGCGCCAAGCCAGTTATCGGCAACAGAACCAACGACAATGCCCTCAGCATTTCCAACAGTAACTTGTGCTTCTCCGGTATTTGCAATAGTAGAGCGCCGAACAGTATTACTTGAGCTTCCGTTCTGAATTAACATCCCGCGCTCACCAACGCCATCCACTTTAATGCGGTCAAAAAGGTTGTTATTCGCTGCATCTAATACAATGGCATTCTGAGCGTTTTCAAACTGCAGACTTGTAAACACCCAATAATCACCCGAAATTCTCAATACAGTATTTACATTCTTACCCGCACCGGCTAGCGCAGCGGGGCTGGTGCTGTTTTTACTGCGTACAATAATGGGGTTTTCGGCGGTACCACTTCTGTCTGAGTAAAAATGGGATTCTGCATGCCCACTGGCATCAACAGAAGCCACACCCTCGAACAGCTCGCCATCGAGCACTATTTCGTCATTGGCTTGCGCATTTTTTAGCGCGGCCTGCAGCGCTTCGGCGCTTTCAACTTCGATCCAGTTGGTCGCTCTGCGAGCATAGGCAAACTGGTAGAAAAGCTTGGTTTCTCCATCGGTTGCAGTCACCTCAAGGGCTTTTAAAGTAGCATCTCCTTCAAGGCCAACGTCAAAGGCTTCCCCGGCAACCACGGTCTGGCCATCCTCTATATCAATTACTTTACCTGCAGTATCAAAAACAGGTGTTCCGTATTGCAGCGTTGCGCCCTCTACGGAGGGGGTAACCGTCAGCTGCACACTGTCAACGTTTTGATTGATGCCTGCGGTGTAAGAGCCCATGTAGCAGTAAAAATCCGCTGAGAAATCCGCCCCCGTTAAACTGGCGCTTTTCAGTGTTGCATCCGCAGCCAGTTGCTCTGCAGTTCCAGCTGCGCGGGTAATAGTCAATTGATAGTTCTCTACGCCGACACCATCTTCAGCGGCAGAGACAATGGGAATAACATTCGCGCCAACCTCCAGCTCGAGAGGAACGCTTTCCATATGTCGCGCATCTCTCCCCGCTATAGTGAGCTCCGTATGCCGCTCACCGGTGAGCCCGCGAACGAAAGACATACAATCTTCATAAGCGACGCTTGCGCTATATTCCATGGTTGTCGGGCTGAACTCAGGGCTCAATTCGGCAACTTCACCTTTGCGGTCTCGCAGGCCCAAGCCGTTAAGTTTTGCGTCAGTATTCACTCTATGGACGTTGACAATATAGTTCAGGAAGGTGTTTGAGCTACTTTTCGGCGACAAACGAAAAGCAATACGATTATCCCCTTCCTGAATCGTTTTAGTATCAACCTGCCCGTCCTCAACCAGCACAGCTTCGCTGAGCCTGTCGATGATGACAAGGCCATCGCTACCTGTGATGGGGTTGCCACTGTCATCCAAAGCAACTTCCACCTTGGCGATTTCCAACTTGGTGTCAGCATTCATACGGGTTGCGGTGATCTCGATACTTTCAACATCATCCTCAACATTCACGGTATAGGGCCCCGTGGTGTCCGAGTCAAACTCCGGCGAGATAGGCTGGCTCACACCGCCTACGCTGAAAGTTATTGAGCTGAGTCGTAGCTCGGTATAGTTGCTCGCATCCGTTACAGGCTCTCTGGCTCGCCCGCTGTCATCACCGCATGCGGCCAACAGCAACAGAAACGAAATAATTGTGGTTTTAAAAAGAAGGGATTGACTACGTGACATTCGCTGAAATTCACCCAAGATAGACGGAATCCGCCACTGCTTGCGGACATTAGAGCTTGTTATCCCCGCGCACAAAGGCCATATTTTTAGGGCGAACACGGTACTAGTAATCGCCAATAGAGTAAAGAGCGGAAATGTTACCACTCCGCCAGCTTAGACCCCAGAAACACGGATAGTTCTCGCCTTCCTTTATTAGCGTTCAGATAACGCACCAAGCTTGTTGCCATATTTCGCCATATTTCGTCTGAATTGATCACTGCATGGCTCGGTTTTGGCCATTTACTGGCGGTAAATTGAACTCAGGACTAGCTCACCGGCTTCCAAGCGGCTGAGGTGGTGAATTTATGCAACTATCAAGGTGAACCAAGAGATGAATATGACAACACCTTTTGCTCTCGACTGGAGTACCTATCTGGTACTGCTGATTGGTGGCACCATCATCCTGTATCTGGCTCGCGACCCAGCTCACAGTGCTTTAAAAGCGCTGTTCGACGGTTTGTATGCAGGATTAAAACTGGCAGCAAAGGCCCTGCAGCGGACGCGTACCCTGCTGGCTGAACGTAACCGCGATGTGCTTTTGGCTCAGGGAAGAGAACAGGCAGAACGGGATCTTGAAAAAGAATTCTTCGAGATCAACAAGTTCGTGCAAAGGGATCTTGGTGGCTACCCCCAGCTGCAACGGGAAATTCAGGAACAAGTAGCCAAAATTCAGGATGACTGCGAACGCAGCAGGGAGGTTCCGGTCGCTGAACCCGATTGGCTGGAGGCCGTGGAGTCCGTTTCCGCGTTGAAAAACGGGGAAAAGAATACCGCTGTTAACAGCAAAATACTGGAGCAAATCCACAGCTCTGCAGTGCAACAACACAAGGCAAATCTGGCTGCTTACAGAAAGGAGTCGTCTGCGCGTCACAGCATTCTCAAAGCCATCACGCCTTACTGGCGAAAACTGGCATACAGTGTCGACGAAGTGGGCGAACGCCTTAAGGAGATCATCACCCGCAGCCAGAATATCGACAATCATATGGCTCGCTTTGAAGCAATTATTGCAGGTACAGACAAGGCCGAGCGGGCACTAAAGGCGTCTGCTATCACACAGTTTGTAATTGCCTTACTGGTAATCGCGGTAGCGGTGGGAGGGGCGTTTTTTAACTTTCACCTGATTGCGCTGCCCATGTCAGAAATGGTCGGTTCAGTACAGCGTATTGGTGGGGTCAAGGTGGCAGATCTTGCTGCTCTGGTGATTATTTGCCTTGAGGTTACTGCGGGGATATTCCTTCTCGAAAGCCTGCGTATTACTAAACTGTTTCCACTGATTGGCGCCATGGATGACAAAATTCGCCGCACCATCATGATTTCGGCAGCTGTCGTACTGGTAGTACTGGCCTCCACCGAATCTGCACTGGCCTTTATGAGAGACCAGATTGCTGGAGACCTGTCTAACCTTCGTGCATCACTGGCAGGCCTTGAATCGCAAGCCTTTGGCCAAGGAGGAATAAGCGAATGGATTCCCCTGGCAGCAAATATGATTCTGGGTTTCATATTGCCTCTGGCACTCACCATGGTGGCAATACCACTGGAATACCTGCTACAGACCGGTCGCAGCGTTGTTGGCAGCCTGTTGGAAATTGTGCTGGCAACGGTCGCAATTTGCTTGAGAATGCTGGCGGCCAGTATTCGTCAGCTCGGAAAAGTGGTTATCAGTTTTTATGATTTGTTGATTGCAGCACCTCTGTGGGTAGAGAGCATGGTGCTTAGCCGTAAAGCAAGCGCCAATGAAAAAAGCTACAGCACCGAATTAAGCAAAACCCAGGACTTCTAAATCAGGAGACATACCAATGAAACAGAAAAAACCAAATATCAGCCTGAAAAAGCTGATTCTGTATACATTATTTAGTGCAGTGCTGATTTCCGGCTGCAGCGACACGCCACCAGAGAGCTATTCGCGAGGTGTTTATTTGCTGCTTGATACATCTGGAACCTACACCAGGGAGTTACACAAAGCACAGCAACTGATTAATTACATGCTGGCAATGCTCGAACCAGGAGACACTTTCGCTGTTGCACGTATCGACAGCGGAAGCTTCAGCGAAAAAGATATTGTCGCCAAGGTGGTACTGGATTCGCGCCCTTCCATGGCTAACAAACAAAAAAGGGAGTTTGCTGCAAAAATCGAAGAATTTGTTACGGGCATAAAAAGCAGTGCCTATACAGATATATCAGGTGGCATTTTGCAGGGAGTAGAGTACTTGAATGAATCCAAAGTCGGCAGAAAAACCATCATGATCTACTCAGACCTCAAGGAAGAGTTACCTGAGGGTTACGTAAGGGATTTTGACCTTGTTCTGGACGGTTTCACAGTACAAGCACTCAATGTCACCAAGCTACGTGCCGACAACGAAAACCCCCAGGAATATCTTGACAGGCTCTCTCAATGGAGTGAAAAAGTTGTTGAAGGAGGAGGAAATTGGAGCGTAATCAACGATCTTGATAAACCTGAGGCACTCACTATCTAATCATCCGTCATGAACCCCTGGTTCATGACGATACCCCCTCGCTGTATATATTTCAGAACTGCAGGCACCATGGCAACCCTCAATGGCAATTTCAGCTAAGCCAAACAACTCTGCAGCATTCCTATAGTTATAAACTTTTTCCTCCAAGGAAGAAATTCGTTTAACTTTACGCTATTTGCAGTTCAGCTAACCGCACTTTCCACAAACACGACGAATTTTTAGGCAAATAATGTAAAATGCAGTTACTGTAAAAAAAGATTGCGAACCAGCGTTTTCAAGGCTTTCAGCAGTATGTGGCTGCCCTTAAACCGAGGCCAACCATTGGTTGTAGAGATGCAGTTTTTTTCAAAATAATAAAGTACAGGAAGGCATTTTTTTTCTGGTAATTTAAGCTTAACTTCTAGAGAGAAAAGTATTAATACGAAGACCTAAGTCAAGTTACTGTTACTTTATTTATTTGAACTATTAACTGTGTCACAGGTCACTTTGATACAACACCAAGCCAAATAATCATTAAGCAGATACACTCAACAAACGAGAAAAATAGAATAATTATAAAAAAGAGAAGTCTAACCTTCGTTTTATTTCTAATTTTTTCAGCAGAAATACAGCACTAAAAGGCTGAATTGATGCAATTTGCGTTTTGTTAACCAGGATACGTTGTTTTTAAATTAACCGGAGAACAATAATGTTAAAAAAACTAACCCTTGCAGCCGGGATCGCTGGTATGGCACTAGCGGCAACCGGAACTCAGGCGCAGCAGCTGTCATACGGTGAAGCCCTGCAGAAATCTATTTACTTTTTCGAAGCTCAACAGGCTGGTCCACTTCCCGAGTGGAACCGAGTCCCCTGGAGAGGCGATTCCGTATTGGACGATGGTAAAGATGTTGGCCTCGACCTCAGCGGTGGCTGGTTCGACGCCGGTGACCACGTTAAATTCGGCTTCCCCATGGCTTCTACCACATCTCTTCTTGCCTGGGGTGCTGTAGACTATGCAGAAGCCTTTGAGAAGAGCGGCCAGATGGAGCATATGCGCAACAACCTGCGCTTCGTTAACGACTTCTTCATCAACGCTCACCCAGAACCCAACATTCTATATGGCCAGGTAGGTGTTGGTGGCGAGGATCACACCTTCTGGGGTCCAGCTGAAGTTGTACACTTCAAAATCCCTGATTCTCGCGTTTCCATGAAAATCGACGCAAGCTGTCCGGGTACAGATCTGGCAGCTGAAACGGCCGCTGCGATGGCCTCTTCGGCGATGGTATTCCAGGGCAATGATGACGCCTATGCTGATACCCTGATTACGCACGCCAAGCAGTTGTGGAACTTTGCACACACCACGCGCGGTACAACGGGTAAAGACACTATCTACGTCAAGTGTATCCCCGACGCTTCAGGTTTCTATAACTCCGTACACGGTGTTTACTACGATGAACTGGCCTGGGGTGCCTTGTGGCTGTGGCGCGCAACCGGTGATGAAACCTACCTGGATCACGCCAAAGACTACTACACCCAGATGGGTTACGAGAACCAGAGTACTACTCCGGTATACACCTGGTCACAGAGCTGGAACGACAAAGCATATGCTGTATACGCTCTGATGGCTTCACTGGTAGGTGATGAGGTTTATCATACTGACGCGCAGCGTTACCTTGATCACTGGAGTGTTGGTGATGGCAAGCGCTCTGCTGGCGGCGTAATGCTCGTAGACTCCTGGGGTGTAAACCGCTATGCGAGTAACGCAGCGCTTATCGCCCTCTACTATGCAGACGAGCTGGGTACCAACCACCCACTGTACGAGCGTTACCACAACTTTGGTAAGCGTCAGATCGACCACGTCCTTGGTGACAACCCAGACAACCAGAGTTACCTGGTTGGTTACGGCGATAACTTCCCAACAAACGTTCACCATCGCGGTTCTCATGGCTCCTGGGCAGACAGCCTTCAATTTCCTGAAGAGCAGCGCCACATCCTCTACGGTGCTGTAGTTGCTGGTCCTCAGGGCGATACAGGCTACATTGAAGACCGTGGCGACTACGTTCAAAACGAAGTAGCCACAGACTACAACTCAGGCTTCAACGGCGCTGCGGCTGCACTTTACATGAAATACGGTGGCGCCCCTCTCAACGACTTCCCGCCAGCAGAACCCGAGCATGTTGAATACCTGGTGGGTGCGAAAATCAACTCATCCGGTAACCGCTTTGTAGAGATTAAAGCTGTAGTGCAGAACCACAGTACTGCGCCTGCACGAGGTAATGACGACCTGTACTTGCGCTACTTCTATGACCTGAGTGAAGTATTTGACGCAGGCTACTCACTCAGCGACCTTGAAGTACGCTCCGGCTACAACGATGGCTCCGGTCTGTCTGCTCTGACTCAGTGGAGCGGTAATATTTATTACCTCGAAGTTCAGTTCTTTGATGAGGTGATCTTCCCTGGTGGTCAATCTGAACACCGCGCAGAAGTTCAATTCCGCGTATCTCTGCCGACCAATTCCAATGCTGCAGAGTGGGACAACACCAACGACCCTTCCTATGACGCGAGCTACGCCGGCACTAGTGGTACTTATGGTGTGGACGCTCCCAAGATTGCCTTGTATGACTCAAACGGTCTGGTATGGGGTGCAGAACCTGGAGAGCAAAGCAGCTCATCGTCTTCAAGTAGCTCCAGCTCTTCAAGCAGCTCTAGTTCTTCCAGCTCAAGCTCTTCCGGTAGCACTAGCAGCTCTTCGTCTTCCAGCAGCAGCTCAAGCTCTTCAAGCTCCAGCTCATCTTCCAGCAGCAGTTCCAGCTCCAGTTCTTCTGGCAACCCTGGTGCCTGCGTGTGTAACTGGTACGGTCACAGCACTTTCGCAATCTGTGAAGGTCGTGACAGCGGTTGGGGCAACGAAAATGGTGAGACCTGCATCGGGGAAACTACCTGTGAGAGCCAAGGCTCCTTCGGTGGTGTAGAGTGTGGCGGCAGCACATCTTCCAGCAGCTCAAGCTCTTCGTCCTCAACAAGCAGCAGCTCATCAAGCTCTTCTTCATCAAGCTCTTCTTCATCAAGCTCTTCTTCATCAAGCTCTTCTTCATCAAGCTCCTCTTCGTCATCAAGCAGCAGCTCAAGCTCTGGTGGCGCTACCTGCGAAGGTGTGAATGAGTATCCAAGCTGGACTGCCAAAGACTGGGCTGGTGGTGATTACAACCACGCCAATGCTGGTGACCAAATGTCTTATGAAGGCAATGTGTATCAGGCTAATTGGTATACCCGCAGTGTTCCAGGCAGTGATCCATCCTGGAGCCTCGTTGGCGCCTGTGACTAAAACCTCTTAAATATGTGGCCTGATTAGTACAGGCCACATGTAATAGAGACAAGCCCGGCTCTATTTCGGGGCCAAAAAACCGCAACATCGTTTGCGGTTTTTTTATACCCGATAAATGCATCTTTACTGCACTCCCCTTCTCTCGGTACCATGTTGACTGTTCACCAAAGGTAGTGGGCAAACGCTCTCCCCCAGCCCATAGAATCAACAGAACAAAAATATAAGAATGATGATAAAACTAAATAGCAAAATAGTAGCAGGCTGCCTGCTGATCCTGTGCAGCGCCTGCTCCGATAACAACCAAAGCCCTGAATTAAACACCTCCAGCAAAACGGATATTACTGGCACAATATATTTCGGTGCTCGTACGATGGGACCTTCAGTAAACATCTATGCCATCGAAGGCCCCGGTCAGAAACTCCAGAAACTTACTTCTGACAGCCGCTGGCGAGACCTGGAACTGGACGTAGATAAAAACAAAAACCTGATTTTTATATCAAATAGGGAAACCGCACATCAAATCGATCTGCACAAGCAGCGAGAGGTCTACGACCTGTTTGTTCAGAAGGCGGGAAGCTCGGAGCCGAAAAAACTCACCAATTCGGATAACACTGAACTTTCTCCCAGGTTCAGCCCTGATGACCGCTGGGTTGCCTATACAGAAGGTAACAACGAGAGCAGGACGCTCATATTATTAAACAGGGAAAGCAACGAAATTAAGCCTTTGCTCAGCTCAAAATCCATACACAGTTTTGCCTGGTCACCTGACTCAAAAGAAATCGTTGTAGGTCACAGTGACCCGGCAAGCGACTTTGGTATGGGCAAGGTCGCAGGCTCGTACCTTTCCAAAGTCACAATTGACAGTGGTGATACTGCCATTGTGGTTGCCCTGCCAGGCCAGCTTCCAAACCAGGATTATAAAGTTACTGACCAGGACCCGTTTAAGAAGTCTGTCTCCTATGTATCCTGGTCCCCTGGCGGCAACTACATAGCCTATATTCGCAACCCGCTGTATAAAGGTATTCGACAACTCTTTCTCTACGACCTGAAGCAAAAAACGCAACAGGCTATTTCATCTGCTGAGGCACAGGTTCAGGACGGCATCAGCTGGAGTAACGATGAGCAATCCCTGCTCTACTCAGCTCTAATCGATTTTAAGTTTTATTTTGATGAGCAGGCCCAACGGAAAGTTTACGAGGGGGGCATGCACATATTCAAACATGAACTCCAGGGTAGCAGCACGCAAATCACTGATGGGGATCACATGTTCAGGTCGCCCACCTACTCGCCAGATAACCGGCACATCGCCTATTTCTACTCAGACAAGCTTGGCGCTCGCACCTACTCTTTAAAAATAACACCAGTGGATAGCTTCTCTCCCGAATTACTTTTCGAGCAAGTCTCACCTGCATCAACACTAATCTGGCGATAGCGCAATAAAGTGAGTACGTCTGGAACAAGCGACCGCCTCAAACTAGTTCGCCTGTTCCAGCTATTAACCTGGCAATTAAATAGATTATCCTATCTGTTTAATTACGCGCCCATGTAATACTGGCGTAGATACGTAAATTTACTGATATTTCAAGCGCTTACATTGCCCTGCGGGCAATGGCGGCGCTTCCATGCACCGCCGATTAACTTAACAATAGTTATTGCCAATTTAATAACTCGCTGAATGATTGCTTTAACCTAGAGGTTCTGCTCCTGCCGCAGACTGATCTATCAGCTTCGATTTCGCCTTTTTCTTGAATTCCCTGGGAGTTAGCCCCTCCATTTTCTTAAAGAAGTTATTAAAGGTCGCCTTACTGTTAAAACCAACTTCATACATGATGTCCAGCATAGTGGAGTGCTGGTACTTTGGATTCAACAGCATTGATTTAGCATCTTCAATTCGGTGTCTGTTGATGAATTCGAAGAAATTACACTGGTAATGTCTGTTTAAGATTGTGGACAAAGTACGAGGAGAAACAGACAACTCTTTGGCCAATGCCTCCAGAGTTAATGAGGGCTCCAGATAGATCTTCTTGGTACTCATCACTTCATCGAGCCGCCGTACATATTCCAGGTTTATCGCAGGCTGCGGCGCGGGCACAGGCTCAGCGGCCTGAGGTTTGCCGGGCTTTGCATTAACAGCATTGTTAGCAATAATCGGGTTGATGGGTTCACGCGGCAGCAGCTGGGGATACACAGCCTTCCCCACGGCCTCCCTGGATAAGGCTACCAGCAATACACTAAACAAAATGCATGTGCCGTAATTAGCCAAAAGCCCCATCGCATCAACGGGTAGATTCGCACCGAAATGCACATTGATGATCAAGCCCAGGGCAAGCAAACAAGCCCAGGCCCATAAGCCCGTGAAACTGAAAACGCCAAAGCGCAACCAGTAAACAAGCGCTAAGGTTCCCTTCACACGCTTACTATCAATATTATTCAGGTAGTTACGCAGCTCCAGGATACAGATAACACCAAAGTACAAGCGCAATACTTCTCGAGCCAGTGTGATGAAATGAATTGTGAAACCGCTGCCATTACTGAGACTGTAATCGCGCTGAATCTCCACCTTCATATCTGTAGGCAAACTGTGATAAGCAAGAATCTGGTGAAAAACCACGATTAAGAATGGAACCAGATAAAATAGATCAACGCCTCGAAGCGTGTAGCCCTTATAAAAGCGGGATCGCAAATACCAGAGCATAAATGGCCCTTGCAACCAGTAACCAATTTCAAACACATAAAACCAGTTGGGAAGGTTATCTATAGCCCAGCTGCGGAATGCTTCGCCAAAGCTGATCAGGGTGTCTAATGGCACTATCGCATTAGAAACCAAAAAACCAATCAGAAAAAAGTTAGACAAGCGGTACCGGCGAGAAAATATCAGCATCGCCGCTGCAAGCAACACACACTGGTAAACTGTAATAAGAAGGACTACATCGTGCGTATTAAAGAGAACACTGTCCACAACAAAACCGCCTGATTATTATTATTTGAACTATAACTTTTTACTATATTACCGAAAGAAAAACGTTTTAGTATCAGCAATTATGTTGGTTTTTGGGTGTTTTTTAACCCAAAAAGTTTAAAAAAGTAAGGAAGAAAACACGAAAAGTAGTTGAAAAAGTACTAATTTGACGCGCATCACACTCCTAAGCTTGTGTTAAAGCTCATAGCCCACAGTCAAAAATAGCTGCCCACCAGGGCCTGGAGCTCCAAATTTGAAGTCAGCCAACTCATTCGCAGGGTAACGTATCTCACTGTCAAGAAGGTTGAATGCATGGATATTAAGGTACCAGTTTTTCTCAGGCTTCTGATAACGCAGGTTCAAACCCAGTAACTCATAGGCATCCACGGCTTCTCCGTCGTATTCCAATTCGTAAGGCTCAACAGTGTAATCCACTGAGTAACCCGCGAGCATTTCATCAACATAGGCATAAGACGCGCTCACTGCCCAGGCGGCAAATCCGTAACCGAGTTTCAGTTTCATCAAACACTGTGGAGAATAAGCTATTTTAATACCACCCAAACCTTTATCTTCTGTGTCCTGGTATACGGCGCTGAACTCAGCGCTTAAGCGCCCACTGGGCCGGGCTGTAAAAATCAGCTCGGCTCCCTGTGTTAGCCACTCTGACTCGCTCTCATTTTTCTTCACATTACCAGACTCGCCCAACCTCACTGTTCTGCTGGCGATGTTGTCAATATCGTTCTGGAATAGGCTCAACGACAAGGTATTGTTCTTGCCCATGTACAAGTAGTTTAACTCCAGGCTCTCAATGAACTCTGGCTCCGGTAGCTCTAGCCACCTGTTATCCTGAGTTGCACTGCCGTATATTAATTTAAGTAAGTTGCTGTGATTTATGGTCCAGGCCGCGGACAGGCGGAAAGCATCATCCGTGCGAGAGTCTTTTTCTACCACACTGTGCTCGATCTCTTCACCTTCAAGTATTTCCCTCTGCACATTGTAGGAACCCAGGTACGTATAGCGGTAGCCGCCAACCAGGGAAACGGAGCTACTCAAGGCGTAATCCAGGTTAAAAAACAAAGCCCGGGAGTCCACATCATCCAGGGTTTTATACTCAAAGAAAGGGAGGTCTGGGAGGTCTGCTCGGTTGCTGGCCGTGCTAACTCTCTTCAGGTTCAAACCAGCTACCCACTGTAAACGGTCATAGCTCTCTTCTGATAATAAAGCCTCAAGCTCCACACGGTCGCTGCTCTGATATTGGTTACCTCGAATATTTGGTACAAAAAAATCAGGCATCGCCAAATAGTTCTCATGGCTGGCCACAAAACTGTAGCTGGCATCGAGTTCCTGATGAATACTGTGCGTATACTCAAGGCTTCCATGCCAGTTAGATAAACTGATTTGCGGCCCCGTATCGTACCCGGGGCTAAAAGCGTAAAAACCATATTCCATGTTTGAATATCGCAAGTTATATTCAAGGGAACGATATTTCCCAGAGAGCTCGGTGCTGAGGTTTTCATGAGCCAGGGTTCCATCCAGCTGTTGCAGCATCCCCGGCTCCATATCGCCCAATTGTGCAGCACTCATGTAATCGGCAAATTCTCCCGCTATCCCTCCGCTCTGGGTGTAGCCGAGGTTAAACACCGTAAAACCTTCATCAGATTCCTGCCCAATCCGGGCAAACACTTTTCCCGCACCATTATTGCCAGCACCGGCAGCCATTAACCCGGCTTTACTTTCAATATCATTTGTAACGATATTAATACTGCCGAAAAATGCATTGTTACCATAGATAACGGAAGACGGCCCACGGACGATTTCAACTCGATCGATCGACTCGATGGGGATATTGGTACGGGAACGGTCAGGCACACTGAGGTCTTTGATGCGTGTTGGGTGGAGTTGCACGCCATTTACAAGAAAAGCCAGCGCGCCCCCCACTGAACCACGAACACCAATTTGATAATCTTCATAACTATCAATGTGATAAAACCCTGGCACGTGAATTAACAACTCTTCCAGCGTTGTATAACCCATTAGGGAAATGTCATCTCTTGTTAGAATGGTAACTGACGCTGGAATATCCCTGACCGCGTTGGATGCTTTTGACGCCGAAGTGATTTCAATTTCAACTAATTGCTCAAGGGAAAGGCTGAACAGCTCTTCGCTGGCACCGGCATTATTGGCACAGACGAGGGCTATGACAAGCAATGCTCGGCCAGACATGGCATACAATCTGTTCACCTTGCTACTCCTGCTTTGTAGGAGGAGTAACAAGGCGTTTAATTACCTGCTACTCGCTCTTATGTGTCCCGTATGTGTAAGCATAGTAAACAACCGGGATAACTAACAAAGTAAGAATAGTAGAAACTAGCAAACCAAATATCAGCGACACAGCAAGCCCACCAAAAATGGGGTCATCCAAGATAAAGAAGCCACCCATCATCGCAGCAATCGCGGTCAGCGCAATTGGCACAGAACGCACAGCTGCTGCTTCTATGGTTGCCTGCTGTAAATCTTTTCCTGTGGCAAGTTGCTGTTGAATAAAGTCCACCAACAGGATTGAGTTACGCACAATTATTCCGGCCAAGGCGATCATGCCAATCATGGATGGCGCCGTAAATTGCTGTCCTAGCAAGGCATGGCCCGGCATTATGCCAATTATCGTAAGCGGTATCGGAGCCATAATAATTAATGGCACTGAATAAGAACCAAACTGCGCCACAACCAACAAGTAAATCATGATCAGGCCAACAGAGTAGGCAATACCCATGTCGCGAAAAGTCTCATACGTTACCTGCCATTCCCCATCCCATTTCATGCTCCAGGCATAGGGGTTTTCTGGTTGCTGAATATAGAACTGATCAATATAGCTGCCCTGTACCGGATTTTGTTCAAGTTCGGAAGCAATACTCGCCAAACCATACAAAGGGCTGTCAGTTAGGCCTGCGGCGTCACCTAAAACATATACCACTGGTAATAGATCTTTGTGATATATCGTTTGATCACGCTTTTGTTTAACTATATTAGTTATCTCTGAAAGAGCCACCAACTCCCCGCTGCGCGCGCGCACACGCAAGCTTTGCAGTGCCTGCAAATCCCCTTTATCCATTACTGGCAGCTCAAGACGAACCGGAATAGCCACTTTGGCTTGATCATCATGCAGGTATGACACATCCTCACCGCGCAAAGCAGCTGCGATATCAGCGACAACCGCCTGTTGGCTAACACCCAGTTTGGCTGCACGGGCTCGGTCTATCACAATCACCCATTTTTCTTGCTGCGCTTCAACCGTATCATCCACATCGACAACATCTGCGGTGTTTTCGAATATCCCCCGCACATCCTTTGCTACTTTCATTTGCCGTTGGTAATCCAGGCCATAGATTTCTGCAACTAATGGCGCCATAACCGGTGGCCCGGGAGGCATTTCAACCACCTTCACATTGGCCTGATATCTTTCAGCCGTGTGCGCCATAAGGCTTCTTGCATGAAGGGCAATATCATGACTTTTTCTGCTGCGTTTGTTCTTGTGAACAAGGTTCACCTGAATATCACCGTAGTGAGGCTCATTTCTCAGATAATACTGGCGTACCAGTCCATTGAAATTAATAGGAGCCGATGTACCTGCATAGATCTGATAATTTTTCAGTTCAGGCAGCTGCTCGAGATCATCGGAGAGCGCCTGCAAAACACTGTGCGTCTGCTCTACTGTAGTGCCTTCTGGCATATCCACTACCACCTGAAACTCACTTTTATTATCAAACGGCAGCATTTTCATGATTACCGACTGGTTAACCACCAAGCCTAGTGAAAGTACAATCAAACCAAGAATACCAAAAAGAAGGAACACCCGATTTTTCTTACCTTTTTGCTTGTTCAGAAAAGGCGTCATTATTTTATTGAAGAAAGTATGGAGCTTTTTACCGCTGGCAGATTCACCGTGATCATGGACATGCTCGCTCTTCTTGAACAAACGCAGAAACAGCCAGGGCGTCACAATAAAAGCAACTGCCAGCGATATAAGCATACCGGTAGAGGCATTTATGGGTATTGGCCGCATATAAGGCCCCATCAAGCCTGTCACAAATGCCATAGGCAGTAGTGCAGCAATCACCGTAAAGGTCGCCAGAATGGTTGGCCCTCCGACTTCATCGACAGCAATAGGTATGGCATCTTTTAATGAGCGACCTCCCAGAGTCATATGCCGGTGTATGTTTTCCACAACCACAATCGCATCATCCACCAGTATGCCTATAGAAAAAATCAGTGCAAAAAGCGATACGCGATTTAAAGTAAAGCCCCAGGCCCAAGACGCAAATAAGGTGATCGCCAGAGTAACAACCACCGCTGCTCCGACCACTATCGCTTCTCTCCTACCAAGCGCAAACAACACCAAAATAATCACAGAAAGAGTGGCGAAAATAAGCTTCTTAATTAGCGTCTGGGCTTTTTCTTCTGCAGTTGCGCCGTAATTTCTGGTGACCGTCGCCTCAATGCCATCCGGGAAGTAAATTCCTTTCATTTGCTCAAAACGGTTGATCACAGCATTGGCGACATCGACAGCATTTGTACCCGGTTTTTTCGCGACTGATACTGTTACTGCGGGGTATCGCCCTGGCTCAGCACTTTCATCAGCAGGGCCCAGGCCATAGCTCACATAATTCCTGGGTATTTCAGAAGTAAAACTAACTTCGGCAAGGTCTCTTAAAAATACCGGAGCATCGTTTACAACGCCGACCACTAGAGAGCCAACCTGTTCGGCATTCACCAGGAAACTACCCGCTTGAATCTGGATGCTCGCGTTATTACTGACCAGCGACCCGGCGTCTGCGGAGGCATTGGCAGAGGCCAGGCTAGCCCTCAGGTCAGACAGCGCTAAGCCATAAGCAGATAACCTGGCGGGGTCAAATTTGACCTGCACTATCCTGGCTGGTCCACCGATAATTTCAATATCCCGTGTACCAGGCACCCTCTGTAATTCCGCTTCCATAGAGTGGGCGATTCTTAACAGATCGGCTGCGCTTATATCCGCGTTTTTACTCCACAGGGTACCGCTTACAACAGGAACATCATCAATGCCCTTGGGTTTAATCAGTGGCTGACCTACGCCGAGGTTGTACGGCAGCAAATCCTGGTTGGAATAAAATGCGTTGTATAAACGCACTATCGCCTCCGTACGAGGCTCACCCACCTTGAAGCGTACGGTTAAAACCGCCATACCGGGAGATGATGCAGAATAAATATGTTTAACGCCTTTTATTTCCGAAACGATCTGCTCCGCAGGTGTCGTCACTACCGACTCCACCTCCTTTGCGGTGGCGCCGGGAAAGGGAATGAAAACGTTCGCAAAAGTGACATTGATCTGCGGCTCTTCCTCCCTTGGCGTTACCATTACTGCGAACAAGCCCAGTAACAGGCCGGTTATCGCCAGCAAAGGCGTTATTTCCGTTGTTAAAAATGCTTTGGCAATTCGACCAGAAATGCCCAGTGGTTTTTGTTCAGACATGTGTAGGCTCCTAATCGACTTCAGTTCCCGAAACGCTGACTTTTATAAGCCGCAGCAGCGACAACGGGATCGACAAGTATTTCTTCCCCCGTCACCAAGCCTGAATTAACAGCTGTATTTTTATTACTAAAGCTTCTGCCTACTCTGATATAACGAAACTCAACACGGCTCTTGTCCCGGTCTAGAACGTATACCCCAGTGACCTCGCCTCGTTTTGCCACGGCCTTCGAAGGTACCAGCAGCTTCTCTTCTTCACCGCTGACAAACGCAACCTTGACCAAGGTTCCGGGAAACACCGGCTCACTTAACTCACCTTCTGGTAAGGTTACCAGCACACGAAAACTTTGCGTTGCGGGGTTGGCGCTGGGAGGTATTCTCAACTCACTAGCCTCAACGGAACTGTTCCCCCTTAGAATAACTCTCGCTTTTTTATGTTTGCGCAGAGGGCCAACGTGTTGCTGAGGAATATCCACCTGCACCCGTAACTGGTCCAGAGAAAGGCCTTCCAACAGCGGCGAACCTGGCGCAACCGTAGCACCCACATCAGTTAAACGCTTTTCAACAATACCGCTATAGGGCGCGATGACTACGGTATGGGATAAACGCTCTTTTGCGTCCTCCAGGGATGCCTGTGCAGACTCGACCCTGGCAGCGGCAGCCTGTTGCGCGGCCTGGGCTTGATCATAGCTGGCCTTGGCGACCATGCCTTTTTCAAATACATCCTTTACACGCTTAAGCTGTTGATCTGCTTCGGCAAAACGCGCCTTGGCTTCTTCCAGGCCGGCATTTGCTGCGGCGTACGCCGCTTTCTGTTCGGTATCAGTGAAGCGCGCAATCACATCACCCTTGGCGACAAAATCACCCACGTCAAAAGGCAGCGCTAAAATTCGACCGCTGGTTTGAGCAGAGACAACGGCTTGATTTACAGCTTCTATCACCCCGTCAAAATCCATTTCTTTGTCAACGCGTACGGTACTCGCACTGACAGTTTCCAAGGCGTTTATATCCTCAGTAAACTGTTTGTTTTTAACAGTCGTCTTGCTTTCACCACAAGCTGTAAGCGTAAGTAAGATTGCTGCTATTGTTACAGCACGAGCAATTTCCAGTTTGTGTAACATCGTCGCCTCTCAATTCTAATGATGAATACTTATTAGTTTTTTACACCACAGTTAAATGCCGCACCCGGTTTAGCACCCAACTTGTTCAAAATCGTTGCCATAGGGCAAAAACCTGTAAATGATGCCTGAAACATATTGAAGCCGATAAAAGCGAGAAACCAGAGCCAATTTATGCTGTGAAAATAGCTTAGAGTAACGCTTGCTAATATAAGAACACCGGCAATGCGGAAAACCAGTTTATCGATATTAATTGAACTTGTTATTTCGGTAGTCATAATGGCAACCTCTTTCAGTAGTGGCAATAAAACTGTTGTAAAATGTGAATAATTTCCATTGCAGGCCCATCCGCAAGGGAATAATAAATGGTTTGCGAATCACGGCGAGTGATAACCAAGTCATCTGCACGTAAGCGAGCTAAATGTTGCGACAACGCCGACTGCGACAATTCGACGCAGGCATTAATTTCAGAAACACTCATTTCCTTTCCTGCAAGAACACACAACACCATTAACCTGTGTGTATTCGCCATACTCTTAAGCAAACTGGCAGCTGAATCTGCATTTTGCTGTACACCTTTCAGTGAAGAGATGGCATTCGATTTTGCAGGCATTGTTTCGATACTCGCTGTGACCTTGAAGACACTATATATTAGTATTATCTAATATGCAAATTGTCAAGAATTTGAGCACGCTCAACTCTTGCCACCCTGTTGTTGAGAATAGCGGGACATTAGCGCAACGCTTACACAATGCAGGCTTCAGGATTATCTGCGCCCGAGACACCCGATGTTAAGGAACAAATAGATCAGGACGAACTATTTGATCGCCGGGTTATATAGCTTTGGCGCAGACATGAATCCGGTATTTGCCACTGCTACACGCTGCAAGTACATCCCTGTAAGCTCTGCGCCAGCATCCATCGGCAACTGCTCCTGCGTTGCTCTAATAAGCGCCATCCATGGCGCGATGCTGGCGAAGGTAGCAGTAACAAACACCGAATCCATGTTTTCAAGCTTTGTGGGACAGCAATGACCTGGCATTAACTATTGTTAAGTTAATCGAGAGATGGAGTTGAGGTGTCAGCAAGCGGCGGAAAGAAGCTTAACGGCCACCCAGTGGTGAAAACAAGCAAGCCCTTATAAAGCTCTAATGCGAGCTACAAGCAGGTACAAGCCCGTCTGTAACAGTGCATACACTGCAAGCGCCACTAAACCCATTGCAGCGGCTATCCAGGCAAACAGGCGCGGGGCCAGCATCAGCGTCGACATCAGCGATTCCTGATAATAAAAAAACCATTGATGGTCATCGGGGAATATCCATACATGTAAAGTATTGAACACGGTGGTGGGACCAATTATGACCAGAGAAAGAAATACCGGCACCAGGCATATCGCCAAACCCTGCAATTGCTGCCTCAATGGGGGAATCGCCCGGCTTACCAGTAACAAATAAGCACAAACACCCAGCCAGAAAACGGCTGCAGCCATCGCCAGCAGCACCAGCTTATCGATAAGATTGGCCACATCCTGTAAGTGCACCACCTCTGGCTCTGTTAACATTTGCTGCGGGCTTTCAAGGCTCGAAGAGTGATAACTAATCTGCGCCAGACCTGCTCCGCCCTCATGTACAGCGCTGTTGATCGCCGCAAATACCCTCAGGCGCTCCTCTCTGGAGGTTTCACCAAAGCCTTTTTTATAGCGATTCTGCGGGCCGTAAGTGTCAATTCCCTGTTTAATACCACCATAGTCATGCCAGACCCCATAGTAAAAATCCTGCTTCGCCAGTACCACCCAGGCGATACTGATAGAAACTACCAGGGTCAAAAAGCTATAGCTTGCCGCTAGCGTTAGCCGCCTCGCTTCAGCCAAGATGAAATTACGCCGTTGGATTGTCTTTTTTCCCATATATGACTTACACCCGGTTACTGGGAGCGCATACTAACGCATTTGCCGCAGCCTTGGCATATGCACCAGCATCTGTTCAATAAACTCTTTTGCTGATAAATGGAAGCGTGGGATAGCAGCAATGCACCATATAAAAACACATTGCAGAATATTGGCACCTTTTGTGAGCGCTTATACCCATCAAATATCAATGGTTTTGGGGTTATTTTGACTCACACCCATTAAATTCGCCCCACTTTAACCCAGGCATACTTATTGCTCAGGAGCACTTATAGCTCGCGAAGCAGTTTTTCGCCTAATCAATGAAACGCTCCACTTTTAACCAAGGACCAAGCATGAGCAACGCCAAACTTAATTTACTGGACTTTTCCCAGGCCAACATTCGCACACTGCATATCACCTGGTTTGCTTTTTTTCTGACCTTCGTCATGTGGTTTTCCCACGCCCCAATGAAGCCACTGATTATGGCCGCTTTCGATATGGATATTGCCCAATGGAAGGCCTTGCTCATCCTTAATGTGGCGTTAACGATTCCTGCACGAATTGTTATCGGTATCCTGGTGGATAAATTCGGTCCCCGAAGTGTTTACAGCACGCTGCTGGTCGTTTCCGGCTTGCTGTGTATTGGTTTCGCTTTCTCAAACACTTACGAGCAACTCGCCATTATGCGCTTCGCTATGGGTTTTGCTGGCGCAGGTTTTGTCATCGGCATTCGCATGGTTGGCGAGTGGTTCCCTGCTCGTCAGGTTGGTCTGGCAGAAGGGGTTTATGGTGGCTGGGGTAACTTTGGTTCCGCTGCGGCCGCCTTCACACTACCTTCCGTAGCCCTGCTATACGGTGGGGATGACGGCTGGCGCTATGCCATCGCCAGCACCGGCGTAATCGCCATTGTTTACGGTTTTTTCTTTTACTGGAAAGCCCGCAATACACCCAAGGGCTCAACCTATTTCAAACCAAAAAAATCCGGTGGACTGGAAGTTACCAGTAAAAAAGACTTTTACTTTTACCTGGCAATGAATATTCCCATGTACCTCATTCTGGCAGTGCTTGCGTGGAAACTATCACCCGCTGGTGTTGGCCTGTTAAGTCAGGCAGCAACTTACATCTTATACCTTGTTTTAGTTGCATTATTTGTTTTTCAATTTTCACAAATTTATAAAGTTAACAAAGAGATGCTGGCTAATGGCGCTCCAGAACACGATAAATACAAATTCAAGCAAGTAGCAATTCTGGATTGGGCCTACTTTGTAACCTTTGGCTCTGAGCTGGCTGTAGTTTCCATGCTACCGGCTTTCTTTTTGGAGACCTTCACCAGTTTGAGCCTGGTGCAGGCCGGTGCATTGGGTGCAGCTTTCGCATTTATGAACCTGGTTGCACGTCCCGGCGGTGGCTATATCAGTGATAAATTCGGTCGCCGAAAATCACTTACGATATTTATTGCCGGCCTTGCCGTTGGTTATCTTATTCTCTCCCAGGTTTCTGCTGGCTGGCCGATTTTTCTCGCCGTGGGCGCGGTTATGTTTTGCTCCTTCTTTGTTCAGGCTGGTGAGGGCGCGGTATTCGCCATGGTTCCTCTGGTAAAACGCCGCATGACCGGGCAAATTGCTGGTATGGCAGGCGCTTATGGTAATGTAGGTGCCGTGACCTTCCTGACGATCTACAGTTTTGTCGATGCAAGTACCTTTTTCATGATTATTGGCGCCTCGGCCGCTGTAATACTTGGCATTGTGCAATTCCTTGAGGAGCCAGAAGGTCATATGACAGAAGTACTGCCCGATGGTACCGTACAGCAGATTGAGCTAACCTAAGCACAGAAACAGCCCCCGAGGGGCTGTTTTTATATAGAGAAAAAATTACGTGGATCACTTAAAATCATCTCTAAAAATAGAAATTTCTCAGTTTAGCGATAAAGGCCCAAAACCCGAGAATCAGGATACGGTAGGAGCCCGCATACCCTCTGATGATCAATACGCAATGCTGGCAACTAAAGGCATTGCCATTGCTATTGCCGATGGCGTAAGTAGCAGCGCCTCTGCACGACAAGCAAGCCAGGCAGCCATTTCCGGTTTTTTAACAGATTATTACGCCACACCAGATACATGGCGCACCCAACAATCAGCCACCAGAGTGATTCACTCACTGAACTCCTACCTGTGGGGACAAAGTCAAAATAGTGTGCGCGGAGAAGGTCATTTAACCACCTTCAGTGCGCTGATCTTAAAAGGCGACAAAGCCTTTATTTTTCATGTGGGAGACACCCGTATTTACCGCTTGCGTGACCAGCAGCTGGAACAGCTTACGCGTGATCACGCACAGAAAATAGACAAACACACCACCTATCTCAGCCGGGCACTAGGCGCTGACATTTCCCTCGAAGTGGATATGCAAACGGAAGAAATAGAGGTCGGGGATTTATTTGTTCTCAGCTCCGACGGTATTCACGATGCAATACCACATCAGCAATTTAAACAGCTAATTGTCAATAATAAAGATAAGCCCGACACCATTACCCAACGTGCTCCCCAACTGGCCGAGCAATACAATACAAAAGACAATATCAGCATACAGGCAGTTAAAATTCTCAATATTGGCGTTGCATCGCAGAGCGATGCCATCACCGTGTTATCCAAACTTCCCTTCCCGCCACTACTTGAGGCAGGCCATAAAATTGATGGGCTCAGGGTTGAAAAAGTACTTCACGAATCTGAGCGCAGCCAGGTCTACCAGGTGAAAACAGAGAAAGGCCAATCTCTGGTTATGAAAACACCGTCGGTCAATTATGAAGATGACCCCGCCTACATTGAACGCTTTGTCATGGAGTCATGGATTGGCTCACGAATACAAAACGCCCACGTCGCTCGCGTGGCAACACCACCTCATGTACGCACAAGTCTCTATTACCTGACTGAACATATTGCCGGGCCGACACTGGAAAAGCTCATCAGGGAACAAGCGCCTTTTTCCATTCCCGATGCCGTTGAGTTAATTGAACAAGTTATTAAAGGTATACGGGCATTTCATCGTAAAGACACCCTTCACCAGGATATCAAACCTGGCAATATCGTTATCGGCTCCCATGGAGCAACGCTTATCGATTTTGGCTCGTGCTGGGTGGCAGGTGTGCAGGAGCTGGGCACAAATATCGCGAGGGACACGGTGCTTGGCACACTGGATTATTCTGCACCCGAATATAGAATTGGAGGGCGTATCAGCCAAAAATCAGACCAATTCTCGCTCGCCGTTTTGATGTATGAGATGCTTACCCGCAAGCATCCTTTTGGCGAAGGCTACGACAACGCTAAAAATTTGAAAGCGTTTCAGCGCCTGAAATATATACCTGCGAGAAAACACAACCCGCTGGTGCCAGTATGGCTGGATAAATCTTTACAAAAAGCCCTCAACACATTCCCCAATGCACGCTACGCGGCACTTTCAGAATGGTTGATGGACATGCAGCGCCCAAATCCGAAGTGGAGCACAAACCAGGACGCACCACTGCTCGAAAAAAATCCTGTGAAGGTATGGCAAGCCCTTGCATTAATTGGCTGGTTACTCGCATTATTGCTTTTTATTCGCAGCGTTTAAACGGCAATTGAGCCAGGTTTTACAAGGCCTTATGCTGTTACAAATTTCGCTGTTGGAGGCAGAGGATTCGCTTCAAAACTTGGCAAACCTTTACCATCTACCGCTCGCCACAAGGATTGAATTAACTCGTTACGCGAGCCTTGCTCTTCCCACCCTTTGTCCCTTATCCAGCAGGCAATAGCTTTTGCCACATTCGGGTACTGCACGTGCTTGGCCTCAAAGTTTTTTAACCAGTTTTCTGTTATTTCGGGGTCAAGGTTATTCATGGTCATCGCGAGATCCAGCTCTTCCATAGCCCTGGCATTTGATAGCTGCTCCAACTGCCCCATCAAGGGTTTTACCAGCAGCTTTTTACCCAGCTGAATTGCTTCACTGGAAAGCTCAAAGCCTGCATTACATATCACCCCGCTGGATGTAGCCAGATCATATTTAAAGCCTTCTCTGGAAAGAGGTTTTAATGTGATATGGCCCACCTGTTGCGGCTCTTTGAAGGCACCGTAATAACAGAACTGGTAATCCGTAAAAGGCTGTAGCAAAGCAATGACATCATCGCTGGCCTCAAAGCCCAAATACACCAGGATTTTATCTTGCACTGCAGGGTCTTCAATATGATCCATGTCGACAATGGGCGGCAATATCGGCTGGCCGAAATGGTGCCAATGTAAACCCAGGCTTTCTTTGGCCGGCGCAAACAACTCCATGATTTTTTTACCTACGAAATCTTCGCCCCTGCGCGGTACGCTGTGACAAAACGCATACTGGTGACCAACACCAATACAGGTCTTCCCTTTTCTGCGCGCAGCCCACGCGGTGATGGGCTCAAAGTCGGTGATGATCAGATCATAGCCTTCAATATCAAGACTGTTAATATCTCTCCACAGTTGACGGAGCTGCGCATTTTTCAAGGTACGCAGTATTTTCAACTCACCCGCTTCGTGAATAAAGGTTAAACCTTTATAACAGCTCCAATCCCCAAACTCCTCCATGTCAAAATATTTGTCCCGCTCTCTACCGGAAAAAATATAATCAACATCAACATTGAATTCGCGGAGATATTTATTCAGTGCGCGCGCACGGCTAATGTGGCCATTTCCAGTTCCCTGGACACCGTAAAGTATTTTCATTGTATCTATTTTGCTCTATTAAATTACGCCCAATACCAACAGGCAAATGCTATGACCCAGCAAGGCGCCCGCAATCACATCCGTTGGGAAGTGAACGCCAAGCATGACTCTTGCGGCACCCACAGTGCAAGCCCAGGGATAAAGCCCCCAAGCCAACCATGGAAAAGATGAGGAGAGAGCACACGCCATTAAAAATGCGGCGGAAGTGTGACCGGAGGGAAAGCTGAATTGGTCGGAGGGAATAACGGCACTCTTAAAACCGGGAATCGCCACTGCAGGACGGTTACGGCGGAATGAAGATTTAAATACAAAGTAAAGTACCCGCTCAATAAGAAAAGCCAGCGCCATTACTTTGGCCATGTGCCAATTCTGCAGCACAAGAAATACGATACCAATAGCAACATACAGAGGGCCGTCGGCACTGCGCGAAACATAACGACTCAACTTAACCGCTCGTTGACGATGCTTGCGACGCAAGCACCAGTCAAACGTCATTAAGTCGAATTGATGTATGTTCTGCAATAGGCGCATATCTACTCTACCCTCCGTCTACACCCACGTTAATCCTCAACAATTACAGATATATGTGACTATTATGACAAATTGATTACATAACGGTCTATAACGACCTATATGAAATACGTCATAAGGCTCAAACACACACTTTAACATGAAGATAAGATAAACACTTCAATCCTAATTTACCAAAAACTTACTTAAGCAGAAACGCATATCAACACCACGAATGCTGCCCTGCGGGGTTCTCGAGCAGTTCACGAATATTGGCCTCGATAATTCGATAACCTACATTGCCAGAGAGCTTTTGCCTGCCTTCATTAAAAATCAGTGTTGGACTGAACTTGATTCCCAGCTCCACAGACTTGTAAAGGCTGGCGCAAACAGATGCATGTGCACCACCCTGATCCACTTTGCTCCGCAAGGCCTCCAAAGGTAAACCCAGACTCTCAGCAATTGCCTGCAATTCATCCCTGCTGGAGATATCCCGAGCTTCAACAAAAAAAGCGTCTCGAATAGCCTGCATATATCGTGCAAAGCTGCCCGCTTCAGTCTCACCCTGCTGCTCAATGATTTTTACTGCACATAGAAACGAGTGCGCTGGTAATGAAGATTGCGGTGTATTCTTCGCCCATACCTCAGGGTTCAGCTTAATGTGCTCAAACTTTTCCCCGACCGACAGTACATGGGCGCTATAAGCCTGCACGCCGCCGCGATCCCCCCAGGACTTTTCCAGCTTTCCAGGCACATCACCAAATACCGGGAAAAAATGGTAATCCACATCGACTTTCTCACCAAACTCAGACTGCAGCTCTTCCATGCGAATCTGCGCCACATAAGCCCAGACACATAACACATCAGAAAAATGATCAATTTGAATGCAGGACATGCTCTCCTCCTATGGCCTGTTTATGTTTTGCCCAAGCAACAAGGCGCCCAGTATACCCGCCTGAAGGCCAAGGCCCGGTGTTACAAGAAATTCGTCAATATTATCCAATAGCATTGGGTGCTGGATATAGGCATTCAGGTGCCCCTGCAGCCCCTGCCTTACCAGGCCTATAAGCTGCTTTTGCTCCATCACACCACCCCCCAGGATGATACGTTGAGGCGAAAGAGTACAAATATAACCCACCAGGGCTTTGGCCATGTAATCCGCTTGTAAAGCCCACGCGGGGTGGCCATCCCCTAAATCTTTTCCTGCCTGCTGCCAACGCTCTTCAATTGCCGGCCCTGAGGCCAGCCCTTCAAAGCACTGATCCTGATGATAAGGGCATTTTCCACCATATTCATCATCGGGGTGCTTGGGCAGCAGGCAATGGCCAAGCTCCGGGTGCAGCAAGCCGTGTACCAGTTGTCCACCGCTGACCACACCGCCACCTATCCCCGTGCCAATAGTGATATAGATGTAGTCCCTCAGGCCCTGTGCAGCCCCCCACTGCCCCTCACCCAATGCGGCCGCATTAACATCTGTATCAAATGCCAGAGGCACATCAATATGCTTTCTTATTTCTCCAAGCAGGTTGGTATTTGCCCAACCGGCTTTAGGTGTAGAAGTAATATAACCGTAAGTTGGCGAGCCAGGGTGTAGATCAATTGGCCCAAATGAAGCAACACCAATGGCCTGCAAGTGATGCTGATAGGGGGCAAAAAACTCGACTACCCTCTGCAGAGTCTGGTCTGGCGTAGAGCATGGAAAACGCAGCTCCTGAATATCCTCCGGGCCGGTTCCCACCGCGCAGACAAACTTGGTTCCCCCCGCCTCAATGGCGCCATAGAGCTGAGACATAGTGCTTCCTCAATAACAGCGCACATTATCGCATTGCCACAAAAGGCTTTTCAAAACCCAAATTCATACTTGCTATCCTCACACTTGAGGTATACTGTTTTTATATACAGCATTACAGTAATATTAACAGGCCCAGAGATGAAAAACAGCCCCGACCAGAGTAAAACATCAGCAGCGGTAAAGCTGGACCAACTGCTCCAGCGGGGGGATATCTGGCGCGGCCGCGCTCAGCAGGTTTTTGTCAAACACGAGAGCATCGATACAGGGCATGAAGCACTCAACCAGCATTTGCTCAATCAGGGCTGGCCGCGTGGCAGCTTAATTGAATTCTGCCAGGCCTCTGCCGGCTGCGGCGACTGGCTACTGCTTACACCGGCCCTGAAAAGCCTGCTGGCAGCACACAGTGGCTATGCCATATTACTAAACCCGCCATCCCTGCCATTTGCACAGGGCTTGATACAGGCCGGTATTCCTCTGCAACAGCTACTGGTTATACATATCACTAATAAAGCCGATTTTATTGTCAGCTTTGTTGAGCTTGCCCGCGCCAGCAGTTGCAGGCTGTTGATGGCATGGCAGCCAAAGCAGACTTTAAGCTACAGCGAATTACGAAAATGCCAACTGGCCTGCTCCACAGGCAATGGCCTCTACTGCATTTTTCGCAGCTTACAGGCACAGCAGCAAAGCTCACCTGCTGCGCTGCGCTTAAAAGTGGATTTAAATCAGCACAGCCTGAATATCACCATTCTAAAGCAGCGAGGACAACTTGCTTCGCAGGCTGAAACACCAATAGAGCTGGCCCTTCCGCAGCAGTGGCAAGCCTTGCAGGCTCATCGCAAACTGGGTGACACAGGGCCACTATCTCCCGCAGCGGCCAATGACCAGGCATTTACCCACTATCAGCCACGACAAAACCTTTTATCCATGGGCCTGCGCATTCAGGGCGGCAAACGCGTGAGATTAAAAAGACCTTAATTAACCCCATGGACGGGGTGTATCCCGCACGTTTGCCGGGAGCAAACGCGGTTAACCAGGCGAGGTTTTATGCAGGGTTAATAGAACGCGCAACCTTGTTGCTATTGGTGTATCACAATGCAAAACAGAGCACACAAACAATGGCTTGCTCTGCGCTTTCCGCGACTAGCGATGGAAGTGTATGGCGTAGATGAAAATCATAACACTGCTGTTATTGTCACACACAAACAGCGGGTCGCATGCGCCAATAGCATTGCCATAAACCACGGAATAAAAATCGACATGCCCAGCTCAACAGCAGGTTTACTGGTGGATTGTCAGACACTGGAGCGCGATATACAGCTTGAGCAACAAGCCATACAGCAACTGGCAGAGTGCCTTTACCACTACACGCCCTATATTGAAATACAAGCTCCCAACCACCTTACTGATAGCGGCCTGATGCTTGAAGTTTCGCGTTCTGTTAAATTATTTAAAAGCGTAAGTAATATCATAACGCTTATTGATCAGGCGCTGAAAAATAAACACTTTCTGTTTGAAATGGGCTTTGCCCACACGGCCAAAGCCGCCTGGTTGCTATCCTTCAAAAAACAGCCCATAAATAGCACTGCACAACGGCAAGTGTTTATTGATCAGCTCTCCGAGCTGCATATCTCCCTGCTGGCCAAAACACCGCAAAACACCATGCAAAGCAAGGCCTTGGAACAGCATATTTACGAGCTCGACAAATCCGGTTTTGAAACCCTGAACGATATTATCCGGCAGATACAGAAGCAATCACTGGCCAGCATACGCAAACGCTGGGGGCAGAGCTTCACACAATTTATTGCCGATATTTTCGATATCGAACAGCATCTTAATCAAGCAGGCCTGTTTGAGAAGCCTGCGGAAATTTACCAACCCGAAGAATTCTTTTACGACAGCCTCCAGTTTGATTACCCCATCAACAATCTGGAACAGCTGCAGCAGCCTATGGAGCTTCTGCTTTCAAACCTGAGCAACTACCTTATAAAACGCCAATTACACTGCCAAAAAATTGAGTGGCTGCTATTTGATATTTACCACAATAAACAGGCTATTACTGTCCACTGTAACCAGCCACAAAGTCAGTGGCCGTTATTATTCGAACTCAGTAATATTCAGCTGCAAGCACAGACTCTCGCGTTTAAGGTTGACACCCTGGAACTGATTTGCCGCAATACTCTGCCAGCACAAAACAGTAGTGGCACACTCGGGTTTTCGGGCAATAGCAGTACTGCCCATATAAAAACCCAGCATGACTTTGACCTTGTAACAGCCAAGCTGAAAGCCCGCCTGGGAGAACAGGCTTTATTTAAAGTCAGCTATAAAGACAGCCATATTCCCGAACAAAGTAATCAAAAAATTGCGGCGCATGAAAAGCCCGTAGAAGGTTTACCTTCAGAACTGCGGCCAGCATTGCGCCCCAGCTGGCTGTTTAGCTCACCGCAGCTTATCCAGGAAAAACAGCAAACGCTGTTTTGGCGGGGGAAACTCAAGTTACTCCAGGGGCCGGAGCGCATTGAAGGTAGCTGGTGGGACACCCCCACCGCAAGGGATTATTTTATCGCACAACGGGACGATTACCTGCGCTTGTGGGTGTTTTATGATTTACAGAAAAAGCGCTGGTATGCCCAAGGGGTGTTTAGCTAAAACTCGTAACCAACACCAACAACCAAACGGGTATCATCCTTTTCCGGCGTACCCTCATCGGAAGCCACCGGATCACTCACATGGTCCCAAATAAACCTGATGGTGAGATCAAAGTCCGAAATCAGCTCAATATCCAGGCCCGTTTCCAGATGCTGCAAGTAGCCACCGGCTTCCTCACCTACTGATTGAAAATCCCAGTAGAAGTCAAAATCAATATCCTTGGTAATTTCAATATCAAAGTCTGTTCCAATAGCATGAACAGGGTTCTCCTTCTTGTCGGGTTTACCTTCTTCCACCGATATAAAGCGCGTCATTTGATAACCCAAACCCGCGTTAACGCTCCAGGTGGTTCGGCTGTTATCAATAATGAAATAACCCGGCCTGAAGCTGTAAGAAAGTCGCATGTCTATATTCTGAAACCGGTCGCGGAAGGCTTCCAGGGCGATGGGGCGCAAAAACCACTGGTTGGACATAAACCAGTCGTAATTAACATTGCCCCGATGGTTGTTTTCCGTTTCCACGGATTGAGTGAGTGCCAGGCTGCTGAGGTATTTCAGCTGTAGGCGGTTGGAGGAGGTACGCCGCTGAAAATCAAGATCGACGTTGTAGTCCTGTTGCTTGGTATTCCCCCCACGCATGTTGCCACCAATGGCGATAGTTCCGGACCAAAGGTTCCAGCCTCGAGTACCACTGGCGGCAATGGATACCAGCGAGCCACGCTCATAGGTATCGATGGAGGACTCATTCAGCAAACGCACCACCGAGCCCTCAACCAGTACCTGGCCATCAGCAATCAGCCCGTTTTCAAAACGCAGGCTTTTACGAATATGTGTGCGAGCCACCACCACATCTTCCCAGTCCAATACCAGCAGCCCCAGCTCATCGCTATCAAACTCCAGCTCTTCCCGGTACATGGAAATCAGCTCGCCCTTTAGCCACTCTCCAGAGCTTAGCTGAATCCAGTCGAACTCTGTGGGCATGGCAGGGGCACTGGGAGACCAGCCGGCGTCCCCTGAGACCAGAGAACGCAGAGACTCCTCGACCTCTTCATCCGGCGTGACGCCCTCACGATAAGGCTGGGCATACGCCAGGGAAGCAAACAGAGAGAGGCAGCATATAAAACAGCAAAATGTCGTCATTTGAAGCAGGAAAAGTCGAAGTTTGATGAACAGTAAAAGCACCGCAGCGGGGTAGCGACGCGAACAGCATTATAAGGCACTTAAGTCCATCACGAAAAGTTATTACCGGCGTGATTTAAATCAGCATTCCGTCATGGAACTGTAACATAACTGTCATATTCGCTAAGTAGTCTGATCGCGTTGGCTGAAGCGCCAATACGCGGGTAAAAAAACATGAAACAAATAGCGCCAAACGGCAAAGAAAACCTTATAATCCGCCCGCCAATAAGCACCCGCAATCTTAGACTTATCGACTGGCTGCCACTGGAGGATTTATGACTGGCGTCATACCTGACACTGCTAATAACAACAACGTGCTACAGGCGCAATCCTACCCCCGCTGGCTGGAGTGGTTTAAAGTTGTTGGCTTGGTTTACATCTTGCTGGTGGCAGTCTCTCTGATTGGCAGCGGCTTCAAGCTTTCTGCCGGCGGCCACGCAAAAGAACTGTTCGCCTTTGCCAGCAACCCTATTGCCGGTATCGTTGTGGGAACGGTGGCAACCGCACTGATCCAATCTTCCAGTACTGTTACCTCTATTATCGTCGGCCTGGTAGCCGGCGGGCTTCCCGTATCCATTGCCATTCCCATGATTATGGGAGCAAACATCGGTACCACAATCACTAACACTATCGTCAGCCTTGGGCACGTAAGAAAAGGTGAAGAGTTTCGCAGAGCCTTCTCGGCAGCAACCATTCACGACTTTTTTAACCTAATGGCGGTGGTGATATTCCTGCCACTTGAGATCATGTTCGGTTTTCTGGAGAAAACGGCATATGCCATCGCAGAGGTCTTCGTGGGCGGTGGCTCCATGTCCATGAGCGGCTTCAACTTCATGAAAGCCTTAGTGAAGCCTCCGATTAAACTGCTGTCTGATAACGTATTCTCGCCACTACCCGACGTCCTTGGTGGCGCTTTAATGATCGCCCTGGGTGTGGTAACCATATTTCTGGTCATCACTGTGATTGGCAGGCTGCTGAAAACGCTGATGGTCGGCAAGGCCAAGGAAATACTCCACTCTGCCGTGGGCCGCGGCCCCATTTCCGGTATCGCCTCTGGCACAGTTATCACAGTACTGGTGCAGTCCAGCTCCACAACCACCAGCCTGGTTGTACCTCTGGCCGGCAGCGGTGTGTTTTCCCTTAGGCAGATATACCCCTTTACCCTGGGGGCCAATATTGGCACCACCATTACAGCCCTGCTCGCAGCAACCGCTGTCACCGGAGAGTACGCCATATTCGCACTGGAAATAGCCATCGTTCATCTGCTATATAATACATGTGCTGTACTCGTTATTTACGGAATACCCATACTCAGAGACTTGCCTATCAAGTGCTCAACGTACCTGGCAGAAGCAGCAACCAAAAACAAGCTATATGTTGCAGCCTATATCACCTGCGTGTTTTTTGTTGTTCCTTTCGTGCTGATAGGAGGAAGTGAGCTCTTGGGGTACTAGGATAAACCTTGTATGAGCGATTTTGCGGAGCAAAAAAAACAAGAGCTGGAACGACGCATAGGCTTACTGGAAGAGTCTCTGAGCAAGCTCAGGTCTCAACTTGCTGTGGTTGAACAGGAAGTTCAACATGAGGCCATCGATCACCTGGAAAGCTACACTGAGGCCATTGATCACAAATATCAGGATTTAAAAGAGTTTTCCGGCTCAGTAGTGGAAGAGCTCCGCGAACTACTGAACAATAAGTAACCCCTACCCATTCATTATTGCGAATCTACCTGTTAACGGTAGAATGCTCCTTCAATTCCCTGCCCATAATTGCGTGCTACATACACGGAAGGAGTCACTATGTGGCAAGATTTCTCTCGCCCGCTATTGAATTTTCGTAAACCCTGGATCTGGATACTGATTTTACTGATTCTGTGGGGGCTAATCCTCGGTGTACTTTCGCCTTGGCTCATAAAACATACACTACAGAAAACGGCAAAGGAGCGGCTGCAGGCTGAGTTACATATTGAGCGACTGCGCATTAACCCTTATTCGTTAAGTGTTACTGTTGGTGAATTACAGCTGTCATCAAAAGAGAAGCCCGTGATTGGCTTCTCTCGGCTTTACATTAATTTCCAGCTGAGCAGCCTATTCCGCTGGGCCTGGAGTTTTGATGAAACTCACTTACTGGGCGTACAGGCAAATATTGAACGCTATAGTGATGGCACAAGCAATCTGCAAAAACTCGCTCAGGCATGGCAGACAACAGCAAAGCAGTCTCCCCGCGAAGCGCAAAACGCAGAAAAAGAAAGTACCGTTCTGCCTCGAATCTATATTAATGATCTGCAGTTGAGCGTAAAGGAAGTGGCTCTACGCGATGCGGTACCGCACACGCCCTTTGACTCTTCCCTCGGACCAATTTCCCTCAAGGTAGCAAAGCTCAGTACCCTGTTGAATAAATCGGGCCAACAGCAGTTAACGATGGCAACAGAAGACGGTGCAAAAATCAACTGGCAGGGAGAGATTTCTCTGAACCCTTTTGGCAGTGAAGGCCAAATTTCCCTCGAAGGCCCATTCTTGCAGCTTCCAGTTGAGTATTTACAGGATCAGCTGAACTTCGATATCGAATCAGGCTCACTGTCTGCCCGTATGAATTATGCCATCGCAGAAAACAACAGCAAACTGCAATTAAAAGTCACGGACATTCACTCGTTTATCCGGAATTTACTGCTTGTCGAAAAAGGCAGCCGCTCAAAGCTATTCAAATTACCCGAACTGGAAATAAGCGACGGTCAGCTTCAATGGCCGCAGCAACAGGCCAGTGTCGAGACAATTAATTTTAAAAATGCAGAGCTCTGGCTGAAAAGGGATAAAAACAGGGTCGTTAACCTCAGTAAACTCATCAATAAAAATGAACAGAGAGAAGCAAGCAATGGCAAAACCGAAAAGCCGCAGAAAACCGGCACCCCTTGGCAAGTGAACAATGCCAATTTCCAACTTAGTGACTGGAATATCTACATTTCAGACGAATCACTCCCCGCCCCGGCAAACTTTAGCTTTGATAATATTCAGCTGGCCATTAAAAATTTAAGTTCCCATGAAAACACACCAATATCAATATCCACTTCAGCAGATATAGCATCAGGATCGTTGGCCTTGGATGGCCAACTGGTCGCCATTCCATTTGGCCAGATGCAACTTAACTCGCAACTGAATAATATCGATTTAACGCCATTGCAGGCTTATATCTCGCCTTATGCCAGGGTCGAATTGAAAGAAAGTCTGTTCAACGCAGATACAAGTATTACTGCTGTTGATGAAAAACAAATACAGATTAACAGCGCCATAAAAGTGAAGAACTTCAAACTAGCCGACGCGATAAGTCAGCAGCCACTACTGGAGTGGGAACTGCTAAGTATTAGTGACATCCAGGCAGAACTGGATAAAAACTCCCTTGATATTGGCAATATCACACTTGACAAAGCCTATGTGGACTTCGCTATTGCAGAAAACGGAAGCACCACTGTAGACCGTGTATTGATCCCAAAAGAGAAGAGTTCACAAGCGCTTACAAAGCAACAGCAAACATCCACCGAGGTAAAACCTTTTTCGCTAAATCTGGCCAGCATCTCCATCACCAATGCCGCAGGCAAGTTTTCGGATGTATCCTTATCCCTGCCCTTTGCCACCGAATTCAGGGATCTGAACGGAGGAATTACCAGCCTTTCCAGTAATAGTCGCGAGCCTGCAGATGTCAAACTCGAGGGTAAAGTCGATGAATACGGCTTAATGAGAATCAAGGGCGCACTAACACCCTTTGAACCCAAGCAGAATACCGATATTGATGTAATCTTCAAAAATCTCGACATACCCAAACTAAACCCCTACACCTTGAAGTTTGCCGGACGAAGCATTGAGCAAGGCAAGCTGAATGTCGACCTAGGATATCGAATACGCCAGGGGCAATTACAGGGTTCCAATAATGTAGAGCTGCAAAAACTCAAGCTGGGGAAAAAGATTGACCAGGAGGAAGATATGGATATCCCTCTGGATATGGCAGTGGCTCTTTTAAAAGACGGCAATGGTAACATCGACATTAATTTACCCGTGAAGGGGGACCTCAACGACCCGGCATTTAACTATGGTAAAGTTGTCCAGCTGGCTTTCTCCAAGCTGATAAAGAATATCGTTTCATCCCCCTTCCGACTGCTTGGCTCCCTGGTGAGCGGCAACGACAAGCAACTCAGTGATATCTATTTTGACCCGGGCAGCAGTGCTGTCACCCCTCCGGAAAGAGAAAAACTCACAACACTGGTCTCCGCACTGCAGCAACGTCCAAAACTTCGCCTGGAAATTCGCGGTGTGTATGTTCAGTCACTGGATGAAAAGGCACTCAAGGCTAAAAAATTCACCGCTCTGGAATTAGAACATTCTGCAGAGGATGAACTTAAATCGCTGTCGAGAGTATCAAAACCTTATATAGCATTTGCAGAGGCACGTTTCCTCGATCTCAACGGCAAAGAGGCACTTCGAGCGTTCAGAGAAGAGCTCACTTTTCGCGTGGCTGAGGGAAAACCGGAACTGGATAAGCTTGCCTACAGCAACCGCCTAAGAGAATACCTGATAGATAGAGAAGAATTGCTGCCCCAGGAAATGACAGCGCTGGCTGACGAGCGTGCACAAAACGTGCAACGCTTTCTGAAAAACGACCTTGAGCTTGAGCAAAACCGCGTGAGCGTGCTACCTGGCCAAGCCTCGAAAGAAGTTGAAGATGAACTTGTAAAGCTCGAACTTAAACTGGAATCCATATAATGCCTTATTCCAAAAAAGTACTGATACTATTCGCACACCCTTCCCACCACAGATCGGAAGTTAACGTTCCGCTGTTCGAAGCATCACAGCAGATTGAAGGTGTAAATTGTGTAGATCTGTACGCAAGTTACCCCAATATGCGCATCGATATCGACCAGGAGCAAAGCCAGCTTAATGAGCACGATGTCATAATCTTCCAGTTCCCGCTGTATTGGTATTCCACACCGGCAATATTAAAGGAATGGCAGGATCTCGTATTGGAGCATGGATACGCCTATGGCGGTGGTGGCGATGCATTGCACGGTAAAACTTTTTTATGCGCAATCAGCGCTGGCGGAGCGAAAACAGCCTACCAAACTGAAGGATACAATCATTTTACTGTTCGTGAACTGTTACGCCCTCTCGAGCAAACGGCTCATCTCACCGGCATGAACTACCTGCCACCGTTTACTTTATTCAGCGCCCGCACAGCAGTAGAAGAAAATCGCCTGCAACACCATATTGAAGACTGGCTTAGAATATTAAAGGCCCTCAGGGACGATAAAATTGACATTTCAGCCACATCAAATGCCATTACACTTAACGACGCACTGAGAGATTGCCTTAGCAATGACTAGTTATTTTGTTCAAGCCTGTATTTATTTATGCGCAGCGGTTATTGCTGTACCTCTGGCACGCCGCCTGGGCCTGGGTTCCGTTCTGGGATACCTGATTGCCGGTGTTATTATTGGCCCCGTTACTGGACTTGTCGGTAAAGAAACCACCAGCATTCAGCATTTTGCTGAGTTCGGCGTAGTGATGATGCTGTTTCTGGTTGGCCTGGAGCTGGAACCGAAAATGCTCTGGAATATGCGCAATAAGCTGCTTGGCCTTGGCGGATTACAGGTAGGTGTTACGGCTGCACTTATTGCGGTATTGGCACTTTTATTCGGTCAGCAATGGAGTATTGCACTCACCATTGGCCTTATTTTTTCCCTTTCTTCAACGGCTATTGTGCTACAAACCTTTAACGAAAAAGGTTTAAATAAAACAGAAGGAGCCCGCAGCGCTTTTTCAGTTCTGTTATTTCAGGATATTGCCGTTATCCCGATGCTGGCCCTAATTCCGCTGCTGGCACTACCAGAGCTGCTTGAGCTTTCGCATCACGCCGCAGGCCATGCCGATGAGCATCATCAGGATATCAGCCTTGTGACAGGCACACCAGGCTGGGCTCATGCGCTTATCGTAATCACCGCTGTTGCTGGCGTGGTGGTTGGTGGGCACTTCCTTAGCCGTCCACTGTTTCGCTTTGTAGCCAACTCCGGGCTTCGCGAAATGTTTACAGCAGCGTCCTTAATGCTGGTGATAGGCATTGCGGCACTAATGAGTGTTGTAGGTCTTTCACCAGCACTTGGAACCTTTCTCGCGGGTGTGGTGCTGGCCAACAGTGAATTTCGCCACGAACTGGAGAGCAATATAGAACCCTTTAAGGGCTTGCTGCTGGGCTTGTTTTTTATCACTGTGGGAGCCGGAATTAATTTTGACTTACTGGGGACCCAGGCTCTGCTAATCGCTGGGCTTACCATCGGGGTTATTTCCCTCAAGGCGCTTATTCTATATTCACTCACCTTTATATTTAAAATTGTCAAAAGCAACCAGTGGCTGTTTACTCTGAGCTTGGCACAAGCCGGTGAATTCGGCTTTGTGCTGCTTAGCTACAGCGTACAAAATAATGTAATACCGCAGGATCTGGCACAACTTCTTTCGCTGGTAGTGGCCATATCCATGTTTCTTACGCCTGGTTTATTCATCGTTTTTGAAAAAATAATACTGCCTCGCTACCAAGCCAGCAGCAATTCTCAGGAAGCAGACAACATTGACGAACAAGGCACGGTGATTATTGCTGGCATTGGCCGTTTTGGGCAGATAGTGAACCGACTGCTAGTTGCCAATGGTGTAAAAACAGTGGTACTAGACCACGAAGCAAATCAAGTGGAATTACTGCGCCGAATCAAGATAAAAAGCTATTTCGGTGACGCCACCCGGCCAGACCTGCTACACACAGCAGGTATCGATGAAGCTGCCTTATTCGTCATTGCCCTGGACGACAAAGAGCGTGCTGTAGAGCTTACTGAACACATTAAGCACAGCCACCCGCAGTTACGTATCCTCGCCCGAGCCTATGACCGGGGCCACGGCTACCGTCTGCGCCACGCAGGTGCACACTACGTGGTCTCCGAAACTTATTACTCCGCTCTGGAGCTTGGCGGCGAAGCCCTAAACGCCCTCGGTCTACATCCATTCCGGGCATCTCAGCAAAAAGGAACGTTTCTGGAAACAGAAAAAGCTCATCTGGAGGAGCTCTACCAAACCTGGTCGCAAGCTACCGATGACGATAAATTCAATGAAAGCTATCGTGAAATCTTCATGCGCTTGGAAAAATTGCTGGAAAGTGCCATGAACGATCACCGCAATGCCTCCGCAGCAGGCAGCGAGCGCGGCTGGACACCACCACCAAAAGGGTATACCGATGATTTAGCACCTGATTGATCCCCGGCTCAGAACCTCGCCGGGTCGATAGGTTATTAAAAATTCCCTACTATAGATATTTATTCTACTTGGCAGCAGCTTTCGAGTTTGCACCTGCATGGTCCCCTTCATATGCTCTAAGAACACACCAGAAAACCGCGGGGCTACCGTGAAAACTTCCTTAATTCATCTCAGTTTACTTTTGCTGTTCACCGGTCAATTGACTTACGCGAAAGATTGTTCAGATATAAACTGCGACTGTGAATCATTAGCGTCTAAATCCTGGAAAGATTTGTGCACTACCAGAGAGTCCGAACTGAACAGTCACTGTGAATCAGGCTCTGCTGAGACTCTGGGAAACTGTATTGTTCATGGCCCCTCCGCAAACAGACCCTCGCTGGTACTGGCTACAGAGACCATAAACGCAGAACACGTTAAAGGCATAAAGCTCATCAACCATAAACTGGCAGCCATGTATTGGTCCACCCAGCAGGATATGCGCTTTATCGACCGAAATGTCGCAACATCCGAACTTGTCATGGCCGAACAGCGCCTGAGATTGATGTTATTCAATAGTGAAACACTCATGAATATTCAAAGGCAATTGGCATCCCTTCTGGAAGAGTCTGGCCTGGAAGCACAAATAGCTCGTTCTTGGCATAATTTTGGAGAACAAACCCAACAACTAGCTCACCACCTGTTGGTCTCCAGCGAAACCCTGATTGAGCAAAGCAAGCCAGACAAAGAAGAGGCAAAACTGGCTTATGAAATACTTTCAGCCGCTGGGGATATGTACGAACAAGTCGCCTATGCCTACGACCAAAGTACACATGAGGCGCAGGCTGCCGAAGCCTGGAAAAAAGCGGCTACAATATCTTCCAGGCTGTTGGCTATGGTAGAAAAAGAAGGTAATAAAGAAAGCATCGACTACTATCGCTACCAGTCGGCAACGCGACTCCATCGCGCAAGCGCCACCAGCAACGCGAAAACGAAACAAGCAAAGAAATAAGATATCCCTCTCATGCAGCGTGTAGCAGTGGAAAATACCGGATTCATGTCTGCATCAAAGCAAGTTTACTTCAATCCCACGCTTCCGTTTGGCAACAAAATAACTTAGGGAACAACTATAATCCGCCCTAAAAAAAAGCCAGCTAAAAAGCTGGCTGTTAATTTAAATACGCTGCTGATGCGCTTATATAGTTGTGTACTCGACTTCAAGTACTGGTTCGGTACAGATATTACTGCATGATTCGGGGATATCGAATATATACTGACGCCCTTCGTTAATCAGTGCGCCGTTTACATCCCTCACGCGGATGACGAAAGCACCTCCATGTACAGGCTCCAGAATAAACGATTGCCCCATATCATGATTACGTTCAGCATTCACCCACTCGTCATTAACAAGTTGTTCGACAGCGTGTATGCCATTTCGTAACTTGGTAATAAGTATCGCAGGCCAATACGCCTGCGCGCCTTTCATCATGTAGATACTAATATCCCCGCTGTAATCCGGTGCTTCGATATACTGCCATTTTATGTTTCGGTTATTGTAGTTATCCGGCAACAAATCACCTACTGGCATGCCATTTATTTCAAACAGGTTAAGAGAATGCTTGGAAAAATCCAGGTGATACTGGCTGTCACGACACCACGAATTATCATCGCCACAGGAATCAGCAACAATAAAATCGAGAGTTGCCCCCGAATAGTGGTCCTCAACCCAGCCCTCACCATTACGACAAAACGGCTCGTTCTTTTGACCATCGTTGATTCCGCGACAAAACTCTCCCATAGTGACTCTTACCCAGCGACCGCAATTTAGACCGTTATTAAACTCACCAATGTACTGCAAATCATCTCCTGTGATTGGTCGCGGCCACTGATCATAAATACCCGGCGAGTGGAACACATTCAAGGCAACAAAATGAGGCGTTTCCAAGGTCTCCTGAGGTACGCCACAACCACCGTAAGGTGAGCCCAATGCCTCAAAATAGGTAGACATGGCTTCGTATGTTTCTCCTCCACTTGAGCTACTACTGGATGAGGAGGATGAACCACTGCTGGAACTGGAGCTTGAGGAAGAAGAACTGGAACTTGAGGAGCTGCTTGAGCTGGAAGAACTGCCGCCGCAAATATCTATAATGCCACCTGGGCCGGGTTGTCCACTGCAGGTTTCATAGCCGATACAGCTCTCACCATTTTCCCAGCCCCAACCGCTACTTTGATTCTCACAGAGAGGATACTGCCTGTCCTCATACCACTGGCACATCTGAGAGCATATTCCACCCGAAGAGCTTGAAGAGCTGCTTGAACTGGAAGAACTACTGCCTGAACTGCTTGATGATGAACTGTTTGATGAAGAGGTGCTGGACGATGATGTTGAACTACTACTGGATGAAGATGTTGAACTGCTGGACGAAGAGCTGCTGGCATTTGAGCATACGTCCCCTTGAATCAATGGTATTTCGGCGTCTGTACCGGCCACGCCCTTAGTACCTTGCAGACCAAAGGCAATGGATTGACCAGCCTGCACCCTGCCGTTCCATGCCAGCGGTCTTGCTGAGTATGGATTAAGCCCTGTTAAAGTTGCGTTCCAGCTACTTACAATGCTTGTACCGTCTGTATACTCCCAGTTCAAAGCCCAATCAGTAATATCAGAACTGCCTTCATTACTGATTTCAACCTTTGCTGTAAAACCGTCACTCCACTCATTAACGATAAGGTACTGACAGTCGGCATATGCAAATGTCGCGAAAAAGCTGATACAAAGTGCCGAAATAAAATACCGGTAAAAACGAATCATAAATTTGCCTCCTAAAATCGACACGCATCATCATTATTATTTATATGGTTATTATTCGATATCCCCTTTTATCGCTTTTCAAAGCTCATGTAAATCATGCGGACAGAAAACTGTTATATTTTTTTTGGGAAAGTGAAGTAGCGCGATTTTAAAAGAAAATAAACTTGTCAACGAGCGCGGAAACATATTTCAGCAATCAATTTACTTAACTTGATAGCTTAAACTCATGAATCATCATTAACTATCAATACGGGGGTTAAAGTCTGGATAAGTCTTATCAGGCTATCCATTAGAATCAAAAAAGAGAGTCCCACAAAGCATGAAAACATGGATTCGGTGTTTGTTACTGCGACCTTCACCAGCAGGGATGCTGGTGTAGAGCTTACATGGAGGTACTTGCAGCGTGTCGCAGTGGCAAATACCGGATTCATGTCTGCACCAAAGCTAGGGTCTGTTAACACTAATTTAATTGCCACTGTTGTGGCTGAAAACGCGCCAATCTAGGCGCGAAGAGAAGTTTAGTCATTCTAAATAAACGATGAGCAACAACGAGTGGCGCGTTTTCAGCCGCAACCCGAAG